>ERZ773014.346-NODE-346-length-32168-cov-13.551926_pt1 | contig 32168 bp, 41 predicted proteins | sample MGYA00580841_ERZ773014 | MGnify/ENA primary metagenome ERZ773014 (study PRJEB29015, sample SAMEA2737989) | human oral metagenome | biome: human oral; feature: human-associated habitat; material: dental | place: China | collected 2067 ... | reverse complement strand
AAGCTTATGGTCGTTATGATTTCGGACACGAGTTCGACTCTCGTCATCTCCACCATTTCTATCAATATATATGTCTTTGAAATTTTTAATTCAGAGACTTTTTTAATTTTCTTTATTATTTACTTTTCTTTAAATTTCATATAAAATATAAATATAGGAATAAAATAAAGTAATAGAGGGAGAATATTATGAAAAAAATTTTTATTTTACTCATAGTTTTATTAGGATTATTAGTTATAGGTTGTGGAAAAAAATGGGATTATCAAGTTACAAAAAAAGAATCTATTCAAATTGGTAATGATATAACATTTTATCTTTTAACTTTAAAAGAGAAAGAAAGCGGCAATGAAATTGAACCCTTACAAATAACTAAGGAAGGTTTTGATAAATATAATGTAGAAGATAAATTAACAAAAGAAGAATTAGACAGTATAAAAATTTCAGAGGATTCATTAGTTAATAGCGATTTAACTTTAAAGGGAAATTATTGTATTGTTGAAAATACAAGTTCAACAGATTTAAAATTTATTCCAGAAAATACTGAATTTTCAATTTTAGCAGTAGGTAAACAAGAAGATGTTACTCCCACTATTCCAACTATGATACTTATTGATAAAGAACATAAACTTTTTTATGTTATAATTCTTAAAAATCAATGGGATGCTGAAGAATTTGAATATACTATAAATAAAGATGATTTAAAAAATATTGAAGCTAGACATATGGCTACTGGTAATTATGATGAAAAAGATTTATCTAGTATAGAAAATTTAAAAAATGATATACATTTTGTTGAAGAAGAAAAATGATATTAATTTACTGCACCTGTAATTTCAAGGTGCAGTTTTTTAAAATGAAAATTTATACAGTTTTTTAGGTCTTCCCCTATTAATTTTTACTAAGTCTGAAATAGCTAAGTTATTTTCTTCAAGTTTTAATAACAATCTATTTGCTGTTCTTTCTGATATAGCCAAATAATTAGCTAAACTTGCACAGCTTACTTTTTCTTTACTTTTAAAAAGTTCTATAAGCTTTTTTGAATTTTGTTTTGTTATATTTAATTTTTTCAATTTTTCAATTATTTCAATATTTTTCTTTTTTGCATCATCTATTTCAGATAGTATAATTTCTGAATTTGTAGAGACCAAATATATAACTTCTGAATTTAAATCTACATTTTTTTTATATGATTTTTCTGCATTATATCTTGCTTCATTTATATTATTTCCTTTCCCCCAACCAGAATAAAATTTTTCTTTTAATTTCTTTTTTAAATTTAAAGCTATATTTGAATTTATAAAATCTTCATAAATCATCATAATTTCTATATTTTTTCCTAAAATTTTTACTATACAATTCTTAGAGATTGAATGTATTTCTTCTTCTATGTCTATTGAAATTTCATCTAACAAAAGTTTCCCAAAAATTATTTGTTTTTTTTCAGATTTTAAAATTTTTATATCTTTTATAACTTCTAAAACTGTATTCTTAATATTTTCTTCAGAAGGGAATAGAAAATCAAATGAAATTTTTTCATTTTTTAAAAATTTAACCATATTACTTATTCTTGTTAGAACCATATCTATCTTATTTTCTTTTTTTAAATTGATATAATTACTTTTTAAAGTCTCATACAAATTCTTATTAGAGAAATTTATTTGATAAAAAATTGGTTCCTCTTCTTTCTTAAAAACATCTTGAAACCAGTATTCTTTTTTTTCAGGAGAAATAAAATCAATGTAAACCCTTGAAAAATCTATTTTAGGATTTTCTTTTAAAATATTAAAAAGATATTTATATAAATCTCCTTTTGAAATATCAAAATGGTATAAAGGTGTAAATAATTCAACACTATTTTTTATTATCTCATAACCAATAGGTCCACTTGTAATAATTCCATCATATTCTTGAGCATTCTTTAAATATAAGCTTTCTAAGTCATAAAGATTATCATAAAATATGTATTTTATTTCACACTCAATATCTTTTAAACATTTTTTTATATTTTCATAAGAATTTCTAGGAGTTAAAATTGCTAATTTTATCATATAATTTTCCTTTCAAATGATTATATTTTTATTATATCATATATTCATTTAAAGAGATTTAAATATTTTTCGACATATTTATTGACAATAAAAAAATATAAAGATATAATACAATAAACGTATTTGTCGTTAAAAATGTCGTTTAATTTTATTAAAATTTATTAAAGCATGGAGGTTATTATGGATTTTAAAGAAGTAGAAAAAATAATTGATAAATATATTGATGAAATTATTGATTTTAGAAGAGATATTCATTCTCATCCTGAATTAAGTGGTAATGAAAAAAGAACTTCTGAAAAGGTTATTGAAAAACTAAATAAACTTCCTGTTGAAATAATAACAAATGTAAATGGATATGGAGTTATTGCAAATCTAAAAGGAAATACTAACAAAAAAACTATCCTATTAAGAGGAGATATGGATGCTCTCCCTATAAACGAAATAAATGATTTACCTTTTATTTCAAAAAATAAAAATATTATGCATGCTTGTGGGCATGATATGCACACTTCCATATTACTAGGAACTTCTTTTGTATTATCATATTTTAAAGATAAACTAAATGGAAATGTAAAATTTATGTTCCAACCTAGTGAAGAAGCTTCACCTATTGGTGGTTCAAAAGGAATGATAGCAGAAGGATTACTTGAAAATCCAAGAGTTGATGAAGCTTATGCTTTACATGTTTTTGGAATTCCAACAGGAAGTGTAGCTATAAAACCAGGGGTTGCAACTTCAAGATCAGATAGAATTGATATTGAAATTTTTGGTAAAAGTAGTCATGCTTCTATACCATCAGAAGGAAGAGATGCAATAGTGGCAGCTGGAAATATTATTACAGGTATACAAAGTATAATAAGTAGAAATATGCCTCCTAATCAAACAGCAGTTATTACAATTGGAAAAATGGAAGGTGGTAGTAGATACAATGTACTAGCTGACTATGTAAAACTTGAAGGAACAGTTCGTACATTCTCTACTGAAAATGCTGATATGATAAGAGAAAGACTTCAAAAAATAGTTGAAGATATAGCTAGTGCATATGGTTGTAGTGCTAAACTTAATTATCAAAATGGTTATGATTTTGTATATAATGACCCTGACTTATCAGAAGCAGCTATAAAATCTTTAAATGAAATTTTAGGAAGGGAAAATGTACTTGTCCAATCTAACCCTTTACCTGCTGGAGAAGATTTTTCCTTTGTTACTAAAAGAGTTCCTTCTGTCTTTATGTGGTTAGGAACTGAAAGTGATTTTAATAAAGGAAAATGTACTCTACATAGTCCTGAATTTATAGCAGATGAAACTTCATTAAAAATAGGAATAACAACTTTTTGTAAATTAGTTTTTGATAGATTAAATTAATTTTTAACAAAATTTTTAATTAAGGAGTGATATGTATGACTAGTAAAATTTTTATGGATTTATTAAATTCTTTAGGATTATTAGGCTTATTTCTAATTTTAGGAACTTTTTTAAGAGCTAAAATAAAATTTTTCCAGACTACTTTTATTCCTGCATCAGTAATAGGTGGCTTTTTACTTCTTATATTAGGTCCTATTTGTCTTAATGTAATAAAAATTCCAGAAGAATGGTTAAAAATATTTTCTTTAATACCAGGGGTTTTGATTGTTCCAATAGTTGCTTCTGTTCCTCTTGGATTAAAAAGTTCATCTGAAAAAAAATCTATGAAAAATATTTTACCTTTAGCTTTTATTGGAATTGCTATTGCTATGTTACAATTTGGATTTGGTTTTTCTGCACAATATATTTTCCCAAACTATGATTTCTATAAAACTTTTGGTTGGGAATTAGGAATTGGATTTGTTGGTGGACATGGAACAGCTGGTTTATTAGGAAATATGTTACAAAGTGCCAATTTAGATTTTTGGGAAATAGCACAAGGTGTAGCAACTACCACTGCAACTTTTGGTTTGGTAGGAGGAATTTTAATTGGAATGCTTTTAATCAATATTGCTTCAAGAAAAAATTTTACAGCTATTCTTAAAAAACCAGGAGATATTCCTGAAAGTTTTAAAATAGGCTTTGTAAAAGATATTGAAAATCAACCTAAACTTGGAAGAGAAACTACTTTAACATCATCAGTTGATACTTTGGCATTCCATGCTGCAATTATTTTTGGAGTTTGTTTAATTTCGTCTCAACTACAAAGTTTTATAAAGGTACATAAGATACCTGTGCTTGATCAAATTTCTATCTGGGCTTATGCTATGATTATAATGTTTATAGTTTGGAAAATATTTGGAAAATTAAAAATAGATTTTTTAATAGATAGTAATACAAAATCAAGAATCTCTGGAAGTCTTACAGAATTTGCAGTTACAGCTGCTATTGCTAGTTTACCTATAAAAGCTGTATTCACTTATCTAGTTCCAATTTTATTTATAGTTATTGTTGGTTTCATTGTTACAACTTTATTCTTATTTTATATGTGTAAATTTTTTATAAAAGACTATTGGTTTGAACATATGATTGCTACTTTTGGTATGGCTACTGGTGTATTTTTAACTGGAATACTTCTATTAAGAATATGTGATCCTGATTTTAAAAGTCCTGTTTTAGCAAATTATTCTCTTTCATACACTATCACAAGTATAGTTTATTTTGTATTTTTAAATGTAATCTTAACTCTTTTATTAACTAAAGGACTTTTCTTTGGAATGAGTTTTACATTTATTGTAGGAATTCTATTTACTCTTGCTGCTATAATTTCTAGTAAAATTTTATTAAAAGATAAATAATATTAGAGGTATAAAATTTATGAGTAACTTAGACTTTACATTAATATGCATTGTAAAATTTTTTAGCAAAAAAAGAAAAACTCCTCCTAATTTAAGTAATGGTAATTATTATCCTCACCTTGTTATAAAAGGTGATACTGAATATTTAGGGGTATGTTTTATAGATGGAGAAGAAGTTATATTTGATAAAGAAATAATAGCTTCTGCTCTACCTCTATATGAAGGTGTAGATTATTCTGGTCTAACAAAAGGAACTGAATTTATGATAATGGAAGGTGGCAATAAAGTTGGGGAAGGAGTTATTAATGAAATTTTCCAACATATTCCAGCTAAAGAATTTAGAAAATAAAATTTATATAATTAAAATAAATGATACTATATAATAACATAATATGTAGTATCATTCTTTTTTATTTTCAATACTTATTTTTATATAAAATTTGCTTAGAAAATATATAGTATTTAATTTTATGAAAATTAAAATAGAATTTTATAAAAAACTAAAAGGAAAAACTTATTAAATTTAATACTGTATGTAATAAATCTTTAAAAACAGCTACTTTCACTCTGAAATATATAATTGAAACTTTTAAAAAATATAAATTCCATTATAAAATAAATCTTTTAAAAAATTAGAATTATATTATGAATTTATATATTAAAAAATGTAAGAGTGAACATAGAAATTATATAACTGAAAATAATTTTTAAATTGCATGTGTCAATCCACTCAATGATAAATAGCATCACTTTTCCCCATTATTTATTTTTTAAAAATTAAAATATACTCTTTATTAATACTATTGACACTTTTACCATTTGCTAAACGAGAAGTTTTTACTGCTATTTTTTTAGATGTTGGTATATTTCTTGAAAATTCCTGAATTTTATTCAAACCTATTTTATTTGCTAATTCATTAATAATCTTATTAAATTTAATTTCATTGTTATTTACTTTCCTATTTCCAACAGTTAAAATTAAAAGCCCATTTTTTTTCAGAATAACATATAATTTTTTCAAAGTTATATAAAAATCTTGAATAAAAACAACTACTTTTTTAGCTTTATTATAGTCAGTTTGTTTTAAAATTTTATTAACAATAATTTTTAGTTCTTTTGATAGATTATAACTTTCTATTGTAGTAATATCTTTACACTGCTGTAAATTTCCACCTAAACTAACTGTATCAATCTTACTAAAGGTCTCAGTATATTTTTCTTCTCCTAGCCATTTTAATTGTAATACAGAAAATTCTCCATAAGTTACTGTTGTTTTATTATCACCATAAGGGGGTGAGGTAATTATTAAGTCAACTTTTTTTTTATATTCTAATTCTCTAATATCTTTATTAAATAATATAACTTTACTTTTTTTTATATTTTTCCAAAATAGAGTACAACTTTTTATTTGTTTTTCTATTATTTTTTTAAATTTTTCTAAACAATTTTTAAAAATTACTATTTCAGATTTAATATGTAATTTAAATGTTGAACTTCTAGTATTAGAAACTTCTTTTACTAAGTTTGCAAAACCTAACTTAAAAAAATCTTTAATATCGTTATTTTCTATTTTTTCTATTTCATTAATAATTTTAGAAAGTTGATGTATAACTTCAATTGAAAACCATTTTGTTATTTTTGGAAAATATCTATTTTTAAGTAGTTTTTCTTCTTTTATTTTTTTTACTAAATTTTTATAATTTTCAATTAATATACTATCGTCTAAAGGAAAAGTTTTTACTTTTACTATTAGGTAAGAAAGAGGATTTATATCATTTCCTAAAATTTCTTCTATCCCTAAAAAGAGAGCTTCTGTTAATATGGTTCCTGAACCCATAAAAGGATCAAAAATACTTTTAATATGAACTTCTTTCATAATTTCAGATATTATTTCTCCTTGCATATCTGAAACCATTTTTGCAGGATAAGTAGCTATCTTATCAATAGGTTTATCTTTTTTTCCTAAATAGTCCCAATGATTCTCTTTTTCTAATTCATAAAATTCATCTATAAAATTATAATTTTTTAACATACTTTTCATTTTATTAGCTCCACTGTTTAAAATTTTATATAATATTATTATATAATAAAATTTTTAAAAGTCCATGAATAAAATTAAAGTATTTTTATATTTTCTAAAAGTTCATTAACAATAACAACAAAAAAACTAGCTCTTTTAGCAATATCCTCTATTTCTTTAGTTGTTAGATTTTTAGCAGAATGATGTGCTCCTAAATTAGAAAGTTCTACATAACTTTTAAAAAAAGAAGGCTGTAAAATATTTTTTAATTCATTATAAGATATTTTTGTATTATTAGATATTTCAGTTATAATATTTTGATTGTCTCTCAAATATATAATGATATTCTCTACCTTATTTGATAGATCTCCTTGCCAACCTATTTTATTTTCAAATTTTTTTGATAGTCTAAGACAATCTACACTTATTTCAAAAATAGAACGTAAAGAGCAAGCAATGACCTCAATATATTTATTTTTATCTAATTTATTTATTTGATTTATTAACTTTACAACAGTTATATCATATGATACATTATAACTTTTCTTACCAGGTATTTCAAATAAAGTCCCAACTTTTTCATTTCCTTTAATAGAACTAGTATTTTCAATAAATTTTAAAATTATTGCTTTTTTTAATAAACCAGTTTGAGGATCAGAATACTCATAAAACACTTTTAATTCCTGTGAACTTGTAATTGATTGTAAAACTCCTTTTTCAATATGTTGAGCAGGACTACTTATTTTAATATCTAAATAATTAATTTTCTCTCCTTTACTATTTTGAGTACTTTTTATAAAATTATATAAATTTATTTGACTTGATGGAATAGCTATTTCATATAAGTCTTTCTCTAAAGTTATATCTACTTGTAAGACGCAAAACAAAATGATAAAAATTTAAAAATAAAATGATAATTTTATATTAAAGCAAAATGATAAAAATAAATTTTTAAACTAAAAAAAGGGATGCCTAGATCCCTTTTAATTTTTTTTCTATTTTTTTTAATAATCCTTCTAATTCTTCTTTTGTTGCAAATTCTTCTATAAAAACTTTTGCTCCATTTTTTGAATTAGTTCTTTTTCTTGCTAATTTCCCTTTTTCTGTTTTCTCATATGTATCCTGAATTTTTTTTCTTTGTTCAGGACTACTAAAGCCATTTCTTGCCATTTCTCCTCCTATCTGCTATAATAAAAGGAAGGATAACTCCTAAGTTTTTTAGGAATTATCTTTCTTTCTATATTGAGCCAGGTTAACTGGCTCTTTTTATATATCAAATACTATTTCTCTTGCTTCTGAAAGGTTTTTCCAATTTAATCTTATTTTAAAGTTTTCATCATCTTTTATTATATTTGCTATTTCTTTTAAATTTTCTAAATTATTAGTATCTAAAGACACTCCCCATTCTGCAGCTATTTCTTTTTGTTTATCTGACATATTTTTACTTGAAATGTCATCTAAAAATTCTAATACTTTCACATCTTCAATATATAAAGTATTATCTTCATTTTTCCAACCAGTCATATTTACAAATATTTTAAAATAACAATCACTTACAACTCTATCGAAATCTTTAATAAATTCAGTTTTTTTAATGTTTTCATAAATCTTAATTAAATATTTTAAATTATATTGTTTAAATTCATAAAAATATTTATTAATTTCTTTTTCTATAATAGCTGTTTTTATAAATCCAGCATTAAATTCTAACTCTTTTAAATTTAAAAATATATCACTATCAAATAAATAATTTTTCTCTTTGATAAATTCCCAATTAAATTTATCAACTTTTTTATCTTCTAAAAAATTTCCTAAATCAATTATAAAATCTCTTACGATTTGATATTCCAGTTTTTCCATTTTTTCCTCCTATAATTTTATTTTATAGAGCTAGTATATTTCAACTAGCTCTTTTTTTATTTTTAATCTCTATTTCCATAAAAATCAACAAATACTGCATTATCATCTATTTTAACTGTTCCGTCTTCATTGATTTTGTAACCACTTTCAAATGCTAATGCACTCCATTTATACCACAATTTTCCTTTTCTTTCAGTAAATTTATTTTTTTCATTTCCTTTTAATAATGTAACTTGTAGATCTCCTGGAATTTCTCCCCAAGTAGCTTTGTCATCTATTAAAGTTTGAAATGTTACATCACTATCATATTTGCTAGTTTTAAATTCTCCATAAATTTCAGTTACTTTTGCTATAACTTCTGTTTCAATTTCTTCATTGAAAGCCCAATATTTCCCATCCCATTTTGCTTTATTGCTTCTTGCAAATTCTACAAAATCCTTGTTATATTTAGTTTCTGTAAAAACCTTTCCATTTCTTTTAAATAATCTTGTTGCCATTTTAGATCCTCCTTAAATTTTTTATTTTTTATCTTTCTTTCTATATTTTAAGTATATCATATGTAATTACATATGTCAATATTTTTTTACTTTTTTTTAATATTATGTTAGGAAAAATATGTAATGATAAAAAATAAATCTTTGAACTAAATAAAAAAGGAGTTTAAATACTCCTTTTAATTTTTTATTATTTATTCTCTTTATCTTGCTCATCTTGCTGTTTTAACTGCTTAAAGAATTTCTTTATAAATAAAGGAAAGGGGAAATTCATCTCTCCTAAATTTTCAATTATACTAATTCCTTCATTTCCTATGACTGAAAATATTATTAATTCCTTAAAAGATAGGGGAATATTAAATAAACTAATTGGAACATTTATAGGAGTTCCTTCTATTAATTTATCCAGTGAAGCACCTATTATAACAGCTAAAATACAAGAGGTTTTTTTTATAATACCTCTAAAAGCCTTTTTAGATGATATTTCTTTCTTATAAATACTCTTTAAATATCCACTTATATAATCAACTATTATAAATGTCATCATTATTTCTAATGATTTGCTCCAGCCTCCTAATAAATATAATATAAAACCAATTGTACCTCTTATAAACCAGTGTTCAAATAACCCATTCATCTTCCCCATTTTAATCTCCTAAAGTTTTCCTAATTTTTTCTCCCATTCACTATAATATAGCTTTGCCTCTTCTGTTCTGTCAATTATAGCTTGATTCTTATATCCTTCATTTCTAAGTTTTTTCTCCCAAAAGACTTCTCCAAACATTCTCACAGCCTTATACATTACCTTTCTAACTCTGTAAGATACTCCATTTTCTTTTAAGATAAATAAAAATATTTTATCAGCTAGTTCTCTATTTATGCCTGTATCATTGAACTTAGAGTATAAATAATCATGTATAACTGCTGCTTCTGTATTTTTTCCATATCTCTCAAAAAATGGACGAAGTACAAGAGGAATACTTGCTCCATCGGTTCTAAATCCTTTTGGAACAATTATTGGAAAGTTTTTTATATATTTAGTGTAGTCTTCAACAACTACACTAAATAAATTATTTTCTCTTTTTAATTTTATGCTATTCTTCAACATTTTCTGCTTCCTCTATGTCGATTTTTCTTCCAGTCCCAAACACATCAGAAAATTTTTGAAGAGCTTTTTCTATTCCTTTTCTTATTCTTTCTCTACTAAAAAATTTTCTAATTAATATTCTCGCTGGATATGGTAATTTATCAGTTCTATATGTTATAAACTTAACTGCTGCATTAAGTTTTCTTTTATTATCCCCATGTTTAAAGCTCTCCTCTGAGGCAATAACTGCAGCATCAAACAAATTAACATATTGCTTTCTATTATAAATAATATAACCTAAAATTAATCCTGCTAATACTATCCATAGGCATTGTTCTTGGCTAAAACCTTTTAAATATGTAATTACTTGATTGATCATTTTCTAATCCTCCTATTTTTTATTATAAACTACCTTATAAGGTATTTTTCCTGCTCCTCTGATTTGGAAATGTACAGCATCTACTTTTTTCCATTCTCCACCCCATTCAATATTATATTTATCTATTAACCCATGTTTTTTGGCAGTTTCATAGATATCTTTATAATAATGAAAGTCTTGTGGACCTGCTTTGTAAACTGTTACTTCCACTTCTTTTTCCACTTTTTTACCATTTTCTACCACTATTTTTTTAGTTTTTTCTTTAACTAATACACCAATATCAATAGCATAACCAAGTCCATCAATCTTCTTTTGATGATTTGATTGAACTTTATATCCATCGCAATTTGTCCTCCATGCTCCTGGAATAGTTCTACCATATTGATATAGTTTGTTTTGCTCCTCTGCTGTTCTCATTCCACAAGTTATTTTGAAATCATGAGGACTTAATCCTATCAGTTCTTCCATAAATCTCACTAGATCAGGATGAACTCCTATCATCATTTTTTGGCTTGCTTGTGACAAACTAAACATTTGCATCACCCCTTTTATTTCCATTCAATAGATTCTAATTCTTCCAAAGATTTAGCTTTCATTGTTTTTGTTGCTATTGCTGTGTACTCCTCTTGTGCAGCTGTTCCTCTTAATATCCATAATAGATATATATGATTAATTTCTCCAAAGGTAAAGGAATCTACTGAATTGTCTTTTAATCTCCAATTTATTTTTAAATTTTGAATTACTTCTGATAATGTTGTCTTATCTTTTATAATTGCTTTTACTTTTTCTTCAAACCCTTCTGGAACTTCAACTTTTAGAAATTTAACAGCTTCTATAATTGCTTTTGGATCATTACTTGTTGTTGCTATATCTATTGCTGATTTTACTCTTAAGAAATTGATTTCATCCGCTTCACCCATCTGAAAGATTTTTCCATTATAATCAAAGTCAGCATAAATTTTATCCAGTAAAACTTGTCTAAATTTTCTTCTTGTAATATGCTTTAAACCTTCCAGATCTAAATCCCATTTATTGGTCTCTTTATTCCAAAAATGGTATTTACTCGGCTGAGGGACTTTAATAAGTTTTTTATTTTTTATAAATTCACCAGGTTCCAGTTGAGTTTCTATCCCTTGTTCTATTCTTTCTTCTCTTGTCATTTCCATTAATTCATTATTCTTGATTATTGGATATTGAAAATTCTTATCTGTTATGAACATATCATCAGTATATTCAGGAAAATAATTAAGTGGATTATTTTTGACATCTTCTAAACTATTGGAATATACTGAATATTTTAATTCTGTATCTTTATAAAAGTTTATTGTCTTCATTTTTATTTCTCCTTTCATTTTTTTAATTAGGGTATTTATTTCATCATAAGTGAATCTGTATAGATTGGAAAATCTAATCAAAGTTGAGGCAGGTATAACTGGAAACTATACTACACTTGGAAGTTATGTATATAATTTCCCAAAATCTTATAACAAAGTTTTAGGAGTTACTATAAATATATACAAAACTGGAACGGCAACTACTCTAGAAAATGTGTACTTGACTGGTTTTAATAATACAAGTTTCACTTTCGTAAAAGACTGTGTTGATAATTCAAAAGCTAATACTGTAAAAATAGCTTATACTGTCTTTTATGTTTAAAATTTAATAGTATACTATTAAAATTTGTTAGGTAGGTATTTTCTAATGTAGTGCAGCAGACTACCAAAATTTTATATAGTTTCCAAAGAAACGGAAACACACTGCCCCGTTAATTCAATTTCTTTGCTACCACTCATAGTATTAGGGTAAAACTTAAGTACTCTATTTACTGGGTCGAAATGGCATTCACTAACCTCCCCGCCATAGCCACCACTGCCATTTGCACAGGAAAATGTCATAGATTTTGTATTTTGACAAAACCAGCTCGGTATATTTGGAAAAATAGTTTCATAACTATTATGTACGTTAATGTTTACAAAACTCACTATTCTAATGTGCCCCAATGCCATTAAAATAAACGTAGCTTTGGTATTTTTATTACTTATTCTTGTTACAACTTCTTCTTTATATTTGGATAGATTTTCCAATCTCTCAAAAAGTGAGTTAGAATCAAACGGAACATAATTATTAACATTTGGGGATATATCACTATTATTATTTTTACAAATATATAGCTTTTTTGTGTTATTATCCCAGTATGCTTTTCCTACTTCTTTTGTTCCTGGTTCATTTAATATTCCTCCATAATCTTTCCCCATCATTTGAGTAAATTTATTCCCTTCTAGTGCTGTACTTTCTTGAGTTCCATATTTAACGATTCCATACTGCTCAGCTGAAGCATGGTCTGTTTTATTTACTTTTTTATTCATTCTTTCATTAAACTCTTGAAGTGATACATAACTATGCAAATCAATTTTGGCATCAACTTTTGAACCACTTGTTATATTGAAATAAATTACTATTATAAAAGAATGTGGGCTATCTTTCATTAATGGAATATAATCATATTTATCTCCAGCATTAGCATAAGCATAAAGAATTTCTTCACCTTCATTTCCTTGTGCATAAAGTCCAATTTCTCTGAAGATTTTATCTTCTCTTAGCTCAGCATTAGAAAATTGAAGTTCTATAGCTACTATATTTTTTTCATCTCCCTGTATCTTACAACTAGTTACACTAGCTGTCCCCCATACTTCTTTTATATCTGTTAAGAATCTAATCTCATCATTTGAAGTTATTGAACCACTTCCTAACTTTGCTTTTGTAAAAGTTAAAGTTTCAGATAAGTTTCCATTTATCTTTGCTTGAAGTTGTTCACCTTTTTTTGTTAGCTTTAAGCCTTCAAAATAACTCATTATGTAGTCCCTCCTATTTGAATTATCTTAGTAAATCCTATCCCTTGAGCTATATTCAATTCTGAATTTATCCTCATAGTTTGATCCAGTTTAAAATCAGCTTTTATCTCTATTTTTTTCATATTCTCAACTATTGATGAGTAATATTTATTACTTTTATTATTAATTATTTCAAGTTCCCAATACATTCTTGCCCCAGCTTCACAAACTTTATTTAAATCAGGCATTTTATTAATAACTTTCAAGTCATCAACCATATTTACTTTAAATAGCTGGCTTGCTACTTCTTGTAATGGTCTGGTCTTTAATTTTGTAACTTCTTTATTAGTAAGTTCTCTCGTTAATGAAAGTAAAAACTCCGTATTGGGTAATCCATCAAGTGCCATTTTTTTAATAATCAATGCTTGTCTATAAGTTTCATCATCTCGACCATTTCTCTTTTCATCATATCTTTCCCCCATAAAATCTAAGAATATCCCTGAACATTTTAATAGTGATGTTTGATTTTTTAAGTCCTCTATTAAGGCATTTATGTACTCAATAACAGGCTTCAAGGTCTTATAAAATTTAATTGTATTTTCCTTTTGAAAATGTAAAGGTAAACCCTTTATAACCTCATTTATCATGATATTCTCCCAGCACTCTTTGGTATTTCATTAAAGTTTAATTGAATTGAATTACTCCAAATAAGAGTACTTTTTTTTCTAAACTTTAAATCAAAATCAGTGTATTTATAGTTTTTATTGTAAAGATATTCATATAAGAATGTCCCATTTGATAGTAAAGCCCCTATCCCAGTTTCATTAATGTACTCATCAATTAAGTTTTTGATTTTCAATTCATCAGCACTTTTTATATCCAATTTATATTCAATTTCTGTTTGAGTTGGTCTGTCAAATCTTATAACTTCATAATGATTTGGTACAGATGTTGGAACATTTACAACAACACTTCCCCTTGTATCAGGTGTATGAATGTGCATATAAATAGCATGTGCTATTTCTTCTTTTATTCCTCCATCTACAACTATCCAAATGCTTTTTGGAGAAAGTCCAAAACTGTCAATGTTCATTGTATTATTTCTTATCCCATTAGCACTTTTCACTCCTGGTAATTTTCTAATAGCATTTAAAATAGGCAATAAAGCCCATTCTCCTTTACTATTTCCAGCTAAATATCTTTTTAAATACTCATAATCAGTTTCAGAAGAAAGCCCACCTTCTCCAATTTCTGTATTTTGTACATCTACTATTGAAGCTGGTGCTTTTATAACTTTTTCAATTTTATTATTTTGAATGTTTCCTTCCTCTCCATCGAACAGGCTTTGAAATAGTATTGTCTTACTCTTTGAAGAATCCACCTCAAACCTTTCTATATTTTCATATCTTATCCCATTCTCTGCTTGGATAATAATATCCCCTTGTATTACATCAACAAAGCCTGTTGCTGTAACTTTACAATGTATTTGGGCTTTTGTTCCAAACCGTCTAGGGAAAAAATATAATAAATTATCTAGTTCTTCATTTTGTGCATTATATATATTTAAGCCTCTTGCTATTGAAATAATTTTGTCTTCCAGGTAAGAGCAAAGATATATAAAAGGTGCTGCTAGTTTGTAATAATCACCAGTTGGCTCAACATTGAAATCACTCCCAAAGTTTTCCTTTTTCTGTGCTTCTTTTTGTGTTAATTCCATAAGTCCTTGAAAGCCTTTTGTTTCAAATTTATCCACTAATAATCACCTCTTTTTCTATATCATTATGTTCTTTATGAGTTATATATATTTTTGCTTTTAAAGTTCTTTCTTCCTCAGAAATTATTTGATAACTAACTGACTCTATTTCACTTCTAAACCATTCTTGTAACTTTCTGCAAATATGTTCAAGTTTATACTCAGCTACATCTTGTTCATTTATTATTCTTATATCAAGCCCTAAATTTTCATCATAAAAGCACTCTATTGAGTATATTTTTAAAGAGTTTACTACTCTTTGCCAAAACTCTTCTATTCCTGAAATAGTTGAAAAGTTAATATCTCCATCATTCATTTTTATAGCTTTCATTAAACTACTCCTCCACTTGTGTCATTTCCTTTTGCTACCCCTGAATGCTTATGATTTTTTAAGCTCTTATCTCCAGCCTTAACATCTTCTGTTGCTGAAACAGTTCCAGTTGAGGATATATTCCCAGTTTGTGTTGTATTTCCTTTTTGAGTAGTATCTCCAGTTATTTCAACATTTCCTTTTTGATTAGAATTTCCTTTTAAATCAATATTCCCTTCCTCTAATCTATCTCCAATAATTCTAATATCAGAAGGAAATTCAAGACTTTCAGTAGCATTTGGAATTGTGAAAGGCAAAATAAAACCATTATTTAAGTTATTCCTTCTGTTTGAATCCATAACATCATGAGAGCCTTGACTTATATATGAAGAAATATCAAAAGTTAATATAAAATATGGCATTATATCCCCTGCTTTGATATTCCAATCAATGTGGTCTTTACTATCCCCAAACAAGGCAACTGGGACATTACGAAGTACAGGTAAAGCAACTCCATTTGGACTAAACAAAGGCTCAGCATCTACAAATCTACCTTTTCTTATTTTTTGTATTTTTACTAGAATTATCCTTATGTTTTCCATCATCTTTCATCACTTTTACTCCTAGTTTCATATTCCAACTATCATTTAAAGAAATATTTACCTCTTCAACTTGCATAAATCCACTGACATCATCACTTGAAACATATATAATGTCTCCTTTTTTTATATAGTGAATTGGGAAACATTCAACAGTATAGTCATATTTATTACTTTCTTTTACAGTTTTCTTTTTCTTTTCCTTACTCCATTTTTCATCTTTTTTACTATCAGTTTTTTTATTATCTGACTTTTTATTTACTTTTGTTTCCTTTTCTTGCTTTTCAACAGCCTCAGGATTATGTATCAAACCACTTTCAAAAGTTAAATAAATAGCTTGATTTTTCTGCTTATCTGTATAAATGTAAAGATCATCGCCTTTTAATGTCATTTTACTTTCAGAATCTCCAACTAACTCTTTTAACTCCTGAAAACCTTGACTATAACAAGTAAAACCATTTGTATAAACTTTGTCTTTATTTAGATCCATAGAAATAAGATTTAAACCTAATTCCTTAGTAACTTCTTTAATAGCTTCTGATATTCTTACATTCCCATCTAAACTAATAGAAACTATTTTACTGCTATTCTTAGTTCTTTCTGAACAAGTTAGCTCTTGAACAAAAGAAGCTCCATCTCTTGCTTTTTTCTTTTTAATAACTTCATACTTAGAATAATATCCAATATCAGACTCATAACCAAACCAAAGCTCTATCTCACTTCCTACCTCTATGTCTTGACTTAAATTGTATATTTTAAATGTTCCTACTCCTACTTTCCCTTCTTCTCCACTTTTTACCTCAACATCAAACTTTAATCCATTATTATTATGATCATTTATTTTTACTCTATTTATAACAAGGTATGAATTTCTTGGGAAAATAGGTCTATTTGCTATAAATTCCATTATTCCTCCACTAAAAGTTCAATTTTATCTATATTTTCATAATCAATTTTTACTGCTTTTCTATCCAAAGTATTAGGAATAATATATTTTTGTGGATACTTTTTATTAAAGTTTCCTTTTTCATCAACTAATTTATTGAACCAAAGTGGAATACCAAATAAAATTGGCTCATTAGCATATATCAAATTATTTTCAATATCATAAAGTGTTATATATACCCTTTTATCATAAGAATTATATGTGAATTCAAATTGAAAGGTTGTCCCTGCAATAGTTACCTCAGTTATATATGGAATTGATTCTTTCATTATATTTATTTTCATTTTTATGCTCCTGGTAATCTTATATGTTCACTTTGTAAATCTCCTTCCCAATCTTTTTTACCATTGGCTTTATTTTTGGCTTTTGCTGTTGTTTTTATTTTTGTTTTCTTTCTTACAGCAGGTTTAGCCTTTTTGCTAGGTGCTGGTATCATAGAAATATGTGCAATTTTTATTTCTACTAAGGAAATTGTAAACTCTGTGTAGTATAAAGATGTTATTGTATTTTCTATACTTGTTATTGCCATATTTTTATATAACTTAACCATGTACAAGTCTACAAGTTCTCTTTTATTACTAAGTTCTATAATTTTTTCAAAAATTTCTTTATGATCAGCTCCAACAATTTGAACTTTAAAAGATAATTCCAAAGGGTTTGGCGTTATATTATCAGCTATTTGAGTCCCGTCATCTATTGGTACTGTTGGAACATCATTAGAATAGCTTTCTGATACATCAGAAACTAATTGAAGTTGTATATTCCCAAGTAAAATAGGTGGAGTTTTCTTAATGTGATTATCAATTTGATTAGTCAATGAGTTAGCACTGCTTAAAAAACTACTTACTTTACTCATCAAATTTGTTATTGAAAACATCTATATATCTCCTTTTGCAATCTCGTTTTGTAGCATAAAATCCTCTAATTTTTCCACTATTATTTCTCCTACTCTATTCCAATCAGTTTCAGCTTTTGTTGTTGGCATGTTTATAGTAAGATTTAATATAACTTTTTTATCAGACTTATTAGAATTTTTTGTATTTACTGAATTACTTGTATTAGAAAACTCATTACTTTCAGTACTTGAATATGCATTATTTTCTTCAGCAGTCAGTACCCTTTCTCCTTTATGAAGCTCAGCTATATAGCCATCAAAAGGGACATAGTCAAGCCCTGTTTTATGTGTTCCATCTACCACAGGAGTATCTTCAAAATATACTCTTTCAGTTGTTGCATTTTTCTTTCCACTATCATCAAAAAACCATGATATCCCTGGCAATGATTTTATTTTTTGCCCTAAGTTTGAGAAAAATCCTTTAATATTTTCCCAAATTTTAGCAACATAATCTAATATAAAATCAAAAGCTGATGCAGCAGTTGACTTCATTGTCTCCCACACTTCTTTTAATTTATCAATTAACTTAAAAAATATATCAACAGCTTTGTCTTTTAATCCTATAAAAAAATTGCCTATTGTTTGTAACTTAGAATAAAAATAAGTCCCTAACTCTGAAAATTTAGTTTTTATTCCTTCCCAAGTGTCTTTTAAGAAGTTTGATATATAGTTAAATACTGATGAAAATGTTGACTTTATTTTCTCCCAGATACTTTTTAATTTATTTATTAACTTATTAAATATCCCTACAACTTTATCTTTTAAGCCTACAAAGAAATTACCTATTGTTTGTAACTTAGAATAAAAGTAAACTCCTAACTCTGAAAATTTCTCTTTTATTCCTCCCCAAGTGCCTTTTAAGAAACTTGATATTGAAGTAAATATTGATGAAAATGTTGACTTTATTTTTTCAAAAATACTTTTTAATTTATTTATTAATTTATTAAATGTTGCAACTACTTTATCTTTTAAGTCTACAAAGAAATTGCCTATTGTTTGTAGCTTAGAATAAAAGTAAACTCCTAATTTTGAAAACTTATTTTTTATTTCTTCCCAAATATCTTTTAAGAAACTTGATATTGAGATAAATACTGAAATAAATTTAGCTTTTATTAAATCCCAATTTTCTATTATTAATTTTCCAACTCTAATAATTAAGCCAAAAGGAGTAAATAACATAAACATTTTTTTACCAATATCCCACAATGCCTTACCAAATGCTTTTATTTTCTCCCAAATTTTTACAAAGAAATCTTTTATTTTTGCTCCAAATGCTTTTATACTTTCCCAAAGTGCAGCTAATTTAGCTTTTATTAAGTCCCAGTTTCTGTATAATAAAACACCAATAGCTATTACAGCCCCTATTCCAAGCATAATAGGATTAAATGAGAATCCTGCTAATGCTGTTTTTAAAGCTCCAATTAAAACTATAATCTTATTAATTACAAAAATTCCAGCTATTGCACTTGCTAAAGGAATTAAAACTTCCTTCCACTTAACAATAAAATCTATTACTTTTCCACCAATATTAATTATTTCTCCAAAAATGTTAGATAAATTTTCTGCCCATCTAGTAAATGTTCCATCTTCTTGAAGTTTTACTAAAGTATTAGCAAATGGAATAATAACCTTATCTCTAAGAATTTGAAATGGAGAGTTTTCAACTATATCTCCAAATTCATTCACTCCTGCCAATGTTGAAAGTGCTGACTTTGCAGCTCCAGATATAGTTGATAGTCCTCCTTTAAATGTTTTGGCTTGTTTTTCCATTGCACCACCAAAACGAGAGTCCATCATTTCAAACAAAGTCTTATTAAATAGTTCTAGATCATTGATTTGTCCTTTACTGTTAAATATTTCTAAGCCCTTGCTTTTTCCAAACTCGGCAATCATATTCTTAGTAATTCCAAATTCTTTTAATCTTTCAAGTTCTCCAGTTTTTGCATCAGCAACAGCTTCAATTGCTTGATCAAAACTTTTACCCATTCCTGATGCCATGTCTCCAATCATTTCTAAATAGGTCCTATTAGTAGTCTTTAAAATTCTATCTCCTTCAATTCCATAAGATTGAAGTTTTGTCATTCCACCAACTACCTCTTCTGTTTCAAATGGTGTTTTATTAGCAAATCTACTAGCCCAAGCTAGTTTCTTTCTTGCTTTATTTGAATCCTTCAAAACAGTTTCAAGGGTATTTCTATACTGTTCAATATTCCCTGCTCCTTCAATAGCAGTTTTTAATGTAAAACCTGCTGCTAATGTTGTAGCAATTCTTTTTAAAACTCCTAAGAATGAATTAGCTTTTTCTTTACTATTTTGAAACTGTTGCTGGGCATAATTTCCAAAGTTCCCTAATCCTCTACGGAGTCCAATAAATCCATTTCTTAGTTTTGAAATAGCAGGAAAGTTAGCTACAATCTTAGCTTTTAATGTACTAAAAGTTGAACTTATTTTATTTTTAAAATTGACTATATTTTGCTTTACTGAATTAATCTTATTTTTTAAACCGCTAAATGCTGAACTTATTGAGTTCTTAGCAGTATTCATGTTATTTTTTAAAGCGTCAATTTGTGCATCAATTTTTTTTAAAGAATCAAGTCCATCTCCTATCACTTTAAAAGCCAATGTTAATTGCTCAAGCATAGCTAAACTCTCCTCCTTTCTAACTTTTATTTTTTCTTTTAACATAATTAGCCCAAGCTAATTGTAAAAGCATATACTCCTCATAACATAATTCTCCAACAGGTTTATTAAAGTATGAAATTTTAGATTCAAAGCAAATGTCAAACCTTCCTTGTTTAATTTCCCTTATTTTCTCCAAAGTTCTTAATGAATAAAAAGGGTGTTTGCTGAAATTCTGTAATAACATTGACCATTGTTAATAAAGCCTCTTGATCCATATTAAAAAATTCTATATCTCTTGCTTCGGCTGGTTGAGCTACAAAAGTTGTCAATAACTCTTTTGCTGTTGTTAATTCATCTTTTTTGGCTGAAAGTTTAAAAAATGTATCTGTTGAAACTCTTTCTACTCTGAAAGATCTGTCCATTGTTTTAAAGTCTTTTCCTGTCATCATTAAATCAAATTCTAAAGCTCCTAAACCATCAGGTTTAAAAATTACATTTGAAACATTTTTATTTTTTAATTTTTCTAAAAATTCTTTATTTTTTAATTCTTGTTGTTCTTTTTTATCCATTAGTTTATTGCCTCCTTGACACCTGTGCATACAAGTTTAAATTCTCTTGAATCAGATTCACCATCATTAGCTAATTCACTTTTATTTACCCCAATTTCTTTTATAGTTACTCCTCTGCTGTACTTTGAGCTTGAACTATCTTTGAAATATCCTGAACCAGTTATTACATTTTCTGAAGCATTTAAAAGTATTTTTTCATCTTCTGTTCCTGTTGGGACAGTGATAGTTATCTCCATATTTGGATCTGGACTATATATGATTCTTCTTTCTCCATAAATACTTTTATCTGATTGCTTATATGGGTCTTCAGGTGCTCCAACACTTAAACTTCTCCAGTTCTTAAAAGTGTAGCCATTGAAAATAAAAATTTTTTTACTTAAATCAACCATTATTCTTTACCTCCAATATCTTTATTAGTTTTCATTAATGTTAAATCAATGAAATAAGCCCAATTTCTAAGTCTAAATAAAACCTTAGGTCTTATTATTCTTAGTCCTCTTTCTGTCGCTGTCTGATTAACTGGGAAAACAGTATATTGATATTTACCATTTAATTTTGCAAGTAAATTATTAGCCCCCATTTCTTCCATAACATTGTTTAATGTTTCTTCTAAAAAAGCATACCCTTCCTCATCTTGTGGAAAACCCTTTTTAATCATAGCTTTTTCTAAATTTTCATTTAGATTTACAATGATACAATCAATAGCAGTTGTATCATCTAAATAAGTTCCATCTGTTGCTTTTCCACCATTGGCTGTTATATAGCCTTCTGATGTTCTTTTTTCCACAAATGTAATATTATTTTTTGTAAGTTCAGGCTTTTTAGCTAGTTCAGTATCAGCTGTTACTCCTTGTAACTCTATCATTGAACTTCTGTATCCTGCACCTTTTGTTATAACTACACCTGCATAAGCTGCTGCTTTGTATTCTTTTGTTGCTTCATCTTTCTTTAAATTCCAAATAGGAACTATTCTATCAGATTTTAAGGTGTCAACTATTGGATATGCTTTAACTTCTGTAATATATACTTTTCTATTTTCAGTTAAGAATGAGCTTACAGCTTTCATAGTTTCAACACTATCAAAAGTTGTTAAAAGTCCGTACCATTCTTTGTCTAAATTTTCATTCAATATATCTTTCAATTTTTCTTCAATTTTTTCTTGTCCTGCTGCAGTAATTCCAACTATTCCAAAAAAGTCAGGTTTCAATATATTCCCGTCCCCATCTCTTTGTCCTAAAAACTTCTCAACTAATTTATATACTTTTGAATTATTCCCAAAATCATCACCCACATCTTTTGAGTTCATATAGTATTTAAAATCAGCATTCTTATCATTTGTAACTATAAGAGTTTTGTTAAGTGCTGCTATTGTTAAATTTAACTCTTGTTCTAATGTTATTTTTATTGGCTCTCTATATACTCCCATTATTCTTTCCTCCTTGCTATTCTACTTCTATACTTTTCATTAACTAACAATTCTATTTCTTTTATTAGTTCAAGCTCTCTTTCTTTTGTTATTTTCATATATTCAAAAACTATGTCAAAACTACAACGATATTCATTTTTAGCATTAATTAATTCATTTAATGATTTTATTTCACCGCTTTTTGCAACTCCAGCTTCTATTCTTCCAATTTCTCTTCTTGCATTAAAAAGAATTAGTTCTCTCAGTATTGTTGCATTTTCTAAAGTCTCTTCTTGTGTTTCAGAATAAACATCAAATTGAATTCTCGCCATTATTCTATATTCTGTTGTTTCAAGATATTTTTCATCTTTTTTTATGTATTCTCTTTCTGTGTATCCTCTAAAATCAGCACTATTTATATTTAACACTTGATAAGTTGCATAGGGCTTTTTTGGAGGCTTTTTATCAGTAAAAGCTGGGATAATTTGGATATTACTCATTTTATTAAGCAGTTCAATTATAAGGTTAATCATCTTTTGTGCTCCTTTTCAAAATATAGCTTTTTATATCAGCTAAATAATCAAAGTCAGTTATTTCGATTATTTTAAATTCTTCTTCTCTTAAAATAGCAATATCTCCTTCTTTTAGCTTCTCTTTTGTAAATAACTCCATATCTTTAAGAGTTATTTCGCCTTGTGGATAATATTTCAAAGTGTCAGATGAAACAGGCATATATACACCTTTTATAATCTTTTCTTTTTCTTCATCAGCTATATATTTTCCTTTTTCCCATCTTCCTTTAGCTTTTGAAATAACTTTTATATTTGTTATGTGCTTACTTAATAAAATAACTTTATCCATTTTATACATCCTTAAAATCTGCTAAATATTCTATTGTTCCATTTTCATTTACTATTTGATATCTAATTGACTTGATTAAAAACCTGTTATCAAGAAGTGGTTTTGTATTATTAGTCTGTCCATTCTTAGTTTTTATTTTTAAAGTTTTTGGATCATTTGGAACTGCCCAAGCCTGAGCTGTAGCAATACTTTGAATTATTAAACCCCTTATAGTTTCTCCTATCTCCATAAGTGCTTCTTTTCCACTCTTTTCCCCTTTTATAACCTTCTTGGGTGCTGCTTGAATTAAGTTTGAAATAATTCCTCTGTTACTATCAAAAGCATTTCTCATAAAAGGACGAGCTGGTATATCAGAAGTTCCAAATTCATTCCATATTGCATAATTCAATATTGTTGTTTTTCCATCTTCTCCCATTAAACTTTTATCAATAGCTAATATTCCAATTTCTAATTGATGCTTTGCCAAGTATTCAATTTCTTTTAATGATTTAACTATCATATTTCTACAACTCCAAACAAGTCCTTAACTCCTCGTATGAAGTTATCTGATTGTTCTATCTTATTAAGAAAAGTATAGTTTATTCCTCTTATTCCATAACTCTTTAACCCCTCAGCATTTGAAAGCTCTTCTTTTATAGTTGAACAAATGAACATTAAAAGATTTTCAGTTAGTTCTTCATACCCAGCAATGTATTCAATTTCTACATAAGAATCTACTGTAATAATTTCATCAAATATTACTTTTCTATTTACAAAACTGAAAGGGAGTTTTTTACACCCTTTTTTAGCGTTCAATACCCTTTCAATTCTTTTTCTAGGTAAGAATACATAGTTTTTATTAAGTCCACTAACTAAACTTGTTATTTGCCCTTTTAGGAGTTCATAGCCTAATATTCCCTCTATCTTTTTTATTACTGCATTAATATAAAAATTTAAAAGCTTTTCATCCTCAATATTAGTGAGTATTTTAGCAATTTCTAAATCATATTTAATTCCCATGCTATCCCCTTGCTAGCATTGTAAGAGGGAATAATCCCTCTTAAATTATGCTTTTTTCTTCAATTTTAAAATATTCTCAGGTAATTGAACTCCCAAGCCCACACCTTTTTCCATGTAATATTTTGTATACCCTTTAGAAGTTACTTTATCTTCTAATCTCATTGTCATAGCATTATTTTGGATTCCCATTACTGCTGTGCTTAAATCTGCAAATACACCAACTATTTCATTGGCTGTTGCTGTAGTAATTCCTTTTAATCCTGCATTTTTTGAAGTAATTAAAACAACTGGTCTAGTCATTAAAGTTCTTGCATTTCCATTGTTTAAGTCAGTAATATAGAAATCTTTTTGTTTATTTTTTAATTTAGCTATTCCTGCCCAAGTTTCAGAAGTCATGTACCACTTTGCATTTCTTGCAACTTCCTCATCTAGTGCATAGTAAGCACTTATTAATGAATCAACAAATGTTGTGTCATCAGTTGTATCTATTTCAATTTCTTGTGTTACTTTGCTATCTTTTAAAATTCCAGTAGGCATATTTGTCCCTGTTCCATTAAATAATGCATCTGCTAATCTTAAAGATAAAGCATATTCAACTCTTTTTATTAAGAAATTAGCATATCCTACAAAGTTGGTAGCAAGTAATTTATTAGTTACTTTTGGCATTGCATACAATGAATGTAATGCTATAACTACATGGTCAATTTGAGATACAGAAGTTTCTTCTCTGTCTGCTTCCTCTCCTATCCAACCAGTTTCTGGCAAACCTGCAACTTCTCTTGGAATTGTTAAACTTCCATCTGTTATTGGAATAAACTTTATATCTCCAAGTGCTGAATTTTGCTCAACTAATCTTTCAAGTATTGTATTTACATACTGTGTTTTAATAGCTTTTGATGTATTAGTTGTATTAGCAGGATCTGCTGAAAAATTTAATTCAGTTGTTGAATTAAAAACAGTTTCTGTTGCTTTTCCATTTTTTTCAACTTCTTGAATCATTGCACTAAATTGTTCAGCAACTGTAACTTCTGCTGGAGTAGCTTTAAAGTCTGCTTTTAATCCTTTAATAACTTCATTAAACTCAGTCATTTGCTTTTCAATTTCAGCTTTAAATTCTCCATTTAATTCATTTTTAATTTCTTCAAACTTTAAATTAATTTCATTGAATTTAGCAGGTAAATTTTTGATTTCTTCTGGTGTTCCAGCTTCTAATAACTCAGTTTTAAAATTTGCTAATAATTCAGCCATTAATAATTTTAATTGTTCCTTATCCATTTCTCCTATTCCTCCATTTTCTCTATTAAATACTCTTATTACTTTACTTCCTTTTACAGCACCTTTGGGTGTTAAACTCCCCTCATGAGCTTCAAACTTATTTATATCTATGTAATACTTACCATTTTCACTATATTCTTTATAATCTACAATGTTTCCACCCACTGACATTTCAAAAGGTAGCTTCATTTCTTTCATAAGCGAATACAACTTTACAGCTTCAGGATTTATATAATTTCCATTATCATCTTTTGATAAATGAAACTCTCCCACAACTTCAAATCCCTTCTCTGTTTCTTCTCCTACTAATTTTCCAACTGGTAATAATTCACCATAATGATTGTATAAAAGGAGTAAAGTCTTCCCATTATTCCCTTGCATACTTCCCTTTTTAAATCTATAAATACCTTTTGCAAGACTGTCATTTTGCATATTTACAAGTATTCCTGTAAATCTTCCTGGTACCCCTTCTTCTTCCTTAAACTTTTTAATTTCACAAGTAAAATTTAAAGTTTCATCAGAAAAATTAATTTTTTTCTTTATCTTTTTCTTTGACATACCTACTCCTTTTATCTAAAAATAATTAAACAACTACATCTAACAACCTCAGAAACTGGTAAACTATCCTGATGCGGATACTCAGCTTCTACACCATCTTTTAACTTCCATTTATAGTCTATATCCACCCATTTATTACTTATAGCTTTATGATGTGGTCTATATGTCTTTTTCCCTCCAACATGTATCCAACATTTTTCTTTCATCACATTTTTAGCAGTTTCATAACTTGTTGTATTAATGCTCTTACTTGTTTCAGTTCTTGCTATTGTGCTAGCTCTTTGTTCTGTCATACCATTAATATTTTTTACCAGTTCTTTAACCATTTCATTATGTGATAAACCTTCTTCTTGCCCTGTTGTAATTATCTTATTTAAAATATTTTTTGTTGTTGCTGTCATTTTTGTCGCTTGTTTTCCAGCATTTTTTATATTCCAATCCTTTAAAAAATAATCTCTAATACCTTTTATAGTTTTAGATTTTATTGTTTTCTTGTAGATGTTTTGAAAGCCTTTAAAAGTCTCCTCGAATGTATGTAAGTAAACTACTTCAAGTCCCTTTTTAAATTTCTTCAAAAGCCATTCGTAGTCAATATTTATAATCATTTTTATATCATATTTTTTTGAATTATCTTCAATTATTTTGTCTCTTAATTCTATAAATATCTTTTCTATAATTTTTTTATTTCTTGCACTTAGCCGTCTTTCTAATGCTTTTATTGCTTTTATCTTTTGAACTTCCTTTTTCATACATCCTCAGCTCTTTCTCCTTCTGTTGTTGCTGGTTCAGTAATTTCTTCCAATGTCATATCTCCACCACCAACAAGCAAGACATCCCCACCTTTTAGTTGTTCCAAACTTAAATCAGTAAGTGTTGATATAATTCTTCTATATTCATTTATTGTTACCCTATTTTTTAAAGGTTCTAATTTTTGAATAATATCCCCTATATCATCTTTCAGTTCATCAGCACCAGAAAGATCATAGTCTATATATTCTCCATTTTTTAAATAATCACTTAATAAGTAATTAAGCCAATTTTTCAAGTTATTAAAAAATGGAATTACTGCTTCTCTATATAGTTCTTTTTTAGCTTGTTTTCTATTTTGATAAGTTGAATCTCCTCCACCAACTAATTCAACTGGGACATCAGCAGCAATGGCAGCTCTTTCATGTGCTTTCTGTTCTGCTGTACTCCAGTCAGCATCTATTGGTACTTTTGAAGTGTCTTGGTACTTTAATCCAGAACCAAGTACCAAAGGACTCCCAGCATTCTCAGCTCCTGCATAATGAGCTGAATATTTGCTTCTTATTTCTTCTCTATCTTCCTTATCTACAGCACCTTCTGTTTGAAGTATTCCTCCTGGTTTTCCTAAATTATTTGCCAAGCTCCAGTTCCATTTCCAAGCCTTGAATAAATAAGCTCCAAATATTGCTAATGCATTCTGTTTGCTTCTTCCTTGACCTATTCCATTTCCACTAACTCCATCAATTATGTTGTCATAGTTTGGAGAACTAAGCCACATATAGTTCTTTAATTCATCTCCAGTTATTGTCTTAGCTGGATTATGTATTCTTATTTCTCTTATTCTTCTACCTTCGAAATACACTGTAAAATTATTAGGTGAGTGTATATATAAATCAGGAGCAAGTGAGGGCAACCCTTTTATAAGTTCTAATAAAACTCCATTATTTGAACCTTCTAACCAAACTATTAAATAATCTATAAAGTCCTGGAATGATGTATTTGGATTAATCATTCTAAAAATCTTATTTAAAATATGATTATCAACTTTTTTCTTTCCATCCTCTTTTCCTATATAAATGCCCATTTCTATGTTTTGACAAGCCTTTATCTTTTTCTTAATTGGCAGCATAAAGCCTGGCTGTTCCCATATTGTTGACATATATTCAGATGCTTCAAAATTCTTCCCATCTCCAGTCATTACAGAACAATCCTTGAAAAACCAATTTTTAAAAAATTCTCTAATACTCATATACCCACTTCCCTTTTTTCATATCATTAGAAAATGCGTATCTTGTAGCATCTATTGTATGGTTATTAGAATCACATAAGCGTGGTAATGGATTCCCTTCACGATCAGTGTCATAATCAATCATTTCAAATTCTCTTGATATGTTTGGAGTTCTTTTTGGATCTATTACTATTGCTTCTAAATCAGAAAGCCATTTTTCTCCATATTCAACACTTCCAGCACCTTTTTTTGCTCCCCATGCACTTATGTCATATTCCTTTAATTCATCAATAGATTTGGGTTCAGCACTATCACACATAACCAGCTCATCATAGCCTTTTGAAAGAATATAATTTGCTAGATTTCTATTTTTTAAACCTACTCCATAATACTCATCCAGTGCATAAATAATGCCTTTCTTTTTGTCATAACCCCATCTAACAAAAGCTAATGGATCTACTCCATAACCCCAGTCAACTCCGTTTCTAAATCTTTCAAGTCCAGAAATTTCTACTGCTTCAATTTCTCTTATTTCTAAATTAGGAAATGGAACAAGTCCATTACCTATTGGTTCTCCCATATACACATGTCTATATTTTGTTTCATTCTTTGTTTTAACTGCTTCTGCTTCTTTTATAAACTCATCAGATATATATGGATTATCTAAGTATGTTGAATGATGTACATATACATTTGTTTCTTTAAAAGAATAATTGTATTTTTTATTAACCCAGTTATGTTTCATCTTTGGGGGATTGTATGAAAAGAACCCTTTATAAATAAGTCCATTTTCTAACTTTCCTCTAAATATAGAATTTAAAACTGTTTCAACTTCATCTTCATTTTTAAAATCTGCCAGTTCTTCAAACCAATAACGAGCAATTGGAAATTGTGCCTCTTTTATAGACTTGCTTTTTTGGGGGTCATCTACTCCTAAAAACATAAACTTATTCCCTCTCTCTTTATAAATAATTTCAAGGGGATTAAGTTTATACTCAAAATATTCCTCTACTCCTAAATGTTTAATTGCCCATTTTATTTGTTCATATACCGATTTTCTAAGATATTGACCTACTTTTCTAAAACAAACAGTATTAACTGGATATTGCATTAAATCGACAACTAAAATCAAAGCAATATTAGTTGATTTTGCTGAACCTCTTCCCCCTTTACAAACTAAACGAGTGTATTTATTGCTCTTCCAAGCTGAATAAAGTGGATAAAATTTAGGAGTTAATAAGTCTGATATTTTAAGTTGCTTTCTCTTCTTTGATGTCATCAAGTATCAGCACCCCTCTTTCTTCTTCCTCAGCTTGTTGCTTTTCTTTTTTTTCTTTTTCCCTTCTTTTATCCATTTTTTCTAATACATTTGCGATTTTAATAAGTGAATCAGCAACCTTTGGGTCAACTAATGTTTGAGGATTTTCAATGATATTTAAAAGCATTTTCTTATGTGCTTCATCTAAGATTTCACCCATATCATCAACTGATAATTCTTTTAACTTTCTTGCTTCTTCAAACTCTTCTTTATTTTCTTTTATCCACCTGTAAACAGTGCCTTTACTTTTATTTAAAGCACTAGCTATTTCATCAATACTCTTATTATCTGCATACATTCTTTTAGCCTGTACGAGCTCTAACTTCATAAAGACACCTCCATTTTTATTTTATTATGCAAAAATATTCAGCTTTATCTGCTAATTTTCCAAACATCTGCTTTTGATATTCTTTTATAATAAATTTACATTCAAAATTTTCTTTTAATAACTTTGATAGATTATTATCTACACTTCCAAACACAAGAAATACATTATTTTTATTTTGATTTCTTTTAATAAATTCTATAAGTCTTGCATCATCTTTTATTGTCCAGTCCACACCTTTATCATCAGCATAGTTGTAACCTATAAAGCCTTCCTCTCCTACATTTGTTTTACGAATGTATGGTGGATCTAAGAATATAAAACTATTTTCAAACTGCCAATTTTCATCAAATAAATCAGTTGTTACTTTTATAGTTTTTAATGCTCCTATATAAAGTTCTAATTTTTTTATTTTTTCTTCTGAATAAAAAGCATTTGCTAATGTTGTTCCATTTCCACCAAATCCCATTAAACTTCTTAAAACTCTTTTTTCGTTTTCATTAAAAACTTCATGTTTTTCCCTTGTACTTATTTTTTTCCCACAACAAGGACAACATTCAGAAAATATATTTTTAAATCTCTTACTTACTTCTTCAAATGCTGCTCTGTCATTTTCATACAAGTTTCTAGCATTTATTTTTAAATCACATTTTATATATTCAAGTCCTTTCTTATATGTATCAACAACATTTCCAGATAAAAAACATTCAATTTTTTCATCTTTTACATTTGCTAGTACATCTAATTCCTTAAATTCATTTTTAAAATTTATTGGAATTTCCATAGACCCTGCAAATAAGTCAATAAAATTCTTTCTATAATTTTCTTCAAATATTAGCTTTATCTCTTTAAAAAATCTTCCTTTGCTCCCAAAATATGCAAATGGTAGCTTTATTCTTGCCATTTTTACTACTCCTTTTAAACTTTTTTACTTTCCATACTTGTTATAACTTTTTTAAGGAGTGAATGTTGCAAAATTTGCAAAGATTATAAAATTTGCAATAAATAAAAAAGCACACCATTTTTGATGTGCCTTTTTTTGATATTTTATTTTTTAATATATTCAATTAATGCCTGTTCTATTATCCAAGAGAGAGTTTTTTCAGGATATTTTTTTTCTATTTCTGCTAGAAGTGTTGGAGTTATCCGAAAAGATTTTGTTACTTTCTTTTTTTCTTCTTCCAATTTTCTTCTCCCTGCTCCTTCTCTTTTTCCCCCTAATACCATAATTATCTTCCTCTTTTTAATTTCTTTATTTTCTTGATTGAATTTATTATAACAATTATATCAATTAAAATTATAATTATAAAGAAAACTTTGTTTTTAGAATAATGCAAGTAAGTTATTAGTAATAATGTGTTAACTATCAATAAAAGAGTATTCTTCATATTGTTTTTATGAGTAAAATCTGATATAATTTAATCAAGAAACTGGATTACTCCAGTTCCTTGATATTTGAGTTAGTTGAAATAACTTACTAATAGAATTATCAGCGTTAGGACTGCTATGATTAACTCTATTATTGCTGTTATTAGTTCAATTAACTCTTTTTTATTCCCTCCTTTCTTTTGATTTTTTTTCTTTTTACTCATTTCTTCACCTCCTTATGTATTTATTATACCATACTTATTTGATTTATGCAATACATTTTTCAAATTTTTATAAACTTTTTTAGATTTTTTTTTGGAATTTTTACCATTATTAAAACTAACAAATTATGAGTATTTAATTGATTTTTAACTAATATACTATTTAATAAAATTCTAATAAAATTACCACTACTTTGAACATAAAAAAAAGAGCTTTTGAACTCTTTTAAAATAGATTATATTGTAAACTTTTTTTAACTTGAAGGGAGCTTTTAAATGAGCTATCTTTTTCAAGTAATTCCAAACTTTCCAAATCAATTTGCCAAGTATATTTTTTAGAATTTTTTATACATCTATACCCTAATGTACCAATTTTACAATAATTGTATATTGTACCTATTGAAACATTAAGTCTATTAGATGCTTGTGCTACACTTATATATTTCTTAGCCATTTTCTCTCCTCCTTTTAGTATTCCTCTCAATTATATTAACATATTTTATTTTAATTGACAATATAAAAAGTATCATAAAGAAAATAAAAAGGACAGGTTGAACTGCCCTTTTTACCTTTTAAATAAACCTATTTTATTAAATTACTATTTTATAATACCTAAATTAAATTCTACTCCATTTCCAGTTTTATATACAGCTTCTCCTGTTATTTCGGCAGGAATTTTATAAACTAT
>ERZ773014.343-NODE-343-length-32263-cov-4.666760_pt1 | contig 32263 bp, 29 predicted proteins | sample MGYA00580841_ERZ773014 | MGnify/ENA primary metagenome ERZ773014 (study PRJEB29015, sample SAMEA2737989) | human oral metagenome | biome: human oral; feature: human-associated habitat; material: dental | place: China | collected 2067 ... | reverse complement strand
AAAACTGCTCCAGCTGCCACATCCTTAGCCAATTTTGCAAGCGGATGCCGTTCAGGAGAAACTAAATCAATGATTGCCTCAACCGCAGTATTTACAAGTTCTGTAATTACTACAAATGAAACCGACAAGGAAATTATTAAAATTTCCACTTTGCTCGCATTTATAACAATTGCCAAAATCACAATAATAATTGCCGCAAGTATATGAACTTTCATATGCTTTTCATTCTTTAATGCCGAAATTAGCCCTTCTATCGCAAAGTTAAAGCTGTCAACAAGCCTTTTATCCCTTGCCCTTTCTTTTTTTATATCCCAATTATATCTATTCTTTTTATGGAACAATGAAAATATCGATCTTTTCTTTTTTTTATCACTATTTTCATTTTTATTTTTTCCCATTAGAATTTCCACTCCTTCCTAAATTTTTACAAAAATTTATCGAATATAGTTAAACTTGCTCAAAATTTCTTCTTCCCGCCTTCTCATAACAGCCTTATCTTCTTCCTCAATATGATCATATCCCAGCAAATGCAACATTCCGTGACATAAAACATAGTAAAATTCGCGTTCATCAGAATGTCCGTATTCACTGGACTGCTCTCTCACACGATCAATTGAAATTACGATGTCACCTAACATATTGACTGCCCCAATATTCTCTGTTTCATTATAGGCAAAAGAAATTACATCCGTTGGGGCATCTTTTTGGCGATATTCACGATTTATTTCCTGGATTTCATCATTTGTCGTAATCAATAGCGAAAGATAGTATTCACTTTTGTCAAAATTTTTCTTGTATTCATCCTTTAAAATATAGCTTACAAATTCATTTATCTTTTCTTCATCAAAGAAACTGTCAATTTTTTCAATGTTATAGGTTATATCTATTTCTAATTTTTTTTCTTTTTCCATTCTTTATATTTTCTCCATTTTCATAATTTTATTTTTTCTCAATTTTTTTCATTTTTTCATCCATTTTTGGATATTTTATTCTTTCATGATAAACACCTTGCAATGTATTTATAAACGATTGGACTACTTTTTCTATTTCTCCTAAAGTCAAGTCAGAATCGCTTAGCTGCTTGTCGTCCATTTTTGATTTTACTAAATACCTTATAAAATTTTCAATTCCTTCCTTGCTTTTGTTTTCAAGCGTTCTTGTAGCAGCCTCCACCGTATCTGCCAACAAAATAATTCCTGATTCCTTCGTTCTAGGTTTAGGCCCGCTGTATCTGAAATTGCTTTCTACCACTTCTTCTCCGTTTTCCAACGCTTTATAATAAAAATACTGTGTTAAGGTTGTTCCGTGATGTTCCAGTATTACATCTAAAATCTCTTTTGGCAATTTATTTTCTTTTCCCATAATGTAGCCGTCTTTTGTATGCGAAGTCAGAATTAATGCACTTAACGACGGTTTTATCTTATTATGTGGATTTACTCCATCTCGCTGATTTTCTACAAAAAATTCTGGACGTTTCATTTTACCAATATCATGATAATATGAAGCAATCCTTGCAAATGTGGCATTTGCACCAATACTCTCAGCCGCTCCTTCCGCCAATGCTCCAACCATTATACTATGATGAAAAGTTCCAGGAGCTTTCATAAGCATCTGTTTAAGCAATGTATGTGAAAAATCGCTCAGTTCCAGCAATTTCATTGTTGTTAAAATTTCAAAATAATCTTCAAAATATGGCAATACCGCAAGTGACAACATTCCAGTCAAAACACCTGAAAATACTGAAAATACTATCATTAACATCATCAGCCCAAAGCTTGACTGGTTAACAAGTCCATAACTAAATGACATCAAAGCCTGAAATATCCCCAAAAAGAAACTTAATTTTACAATATCACTTCTGCTTACAAGGCTTGCAGCTTTATAAATCGCAACTAATGAAACTGCTATTGTAACTAAAAACCAGGATTCTTCCCGCGATAAAATAATCATATTGGAAAATGTCATTATAATTGCGTAAACTCTATTTCCTAGAATTGTAGAAATAATCGGAAGCATTGCAAATGGAAGTAAATAAATAAAAAATTCATTATTTAAAAATAAAATATAAATTGTATTCACAAATATTATCGTAAGAAGTGTTGGATAAAATGCCTTTGATTCCACAACTTTTCTTGCATTTTTTCGTAGCAAATAATAAATCAATATCATAAGCAACGAAAAAGTAGCAATAAGTCCGACTGTTTTTCTAAATTTATCCCCATTTCTTACAAGATTCAATTTTTCCAGTTTCAAAAATGCATCTGAATCAATGATTTCACCTTTCTTTACAATAATATCCCCTTTGTAAATTTTAATTTCCTTATCTCTTAGTGACATCATATTGTCTGCGATTTTTTTTCTTGTAGCTTCCTCATTAATCACCAAATTTGGCTTTATAAAGTTTTGAAGAACTTTCAAATCGACATTATCTGCTTTTATATCTTTTTTTCGGATTATTTTAGATAAATTTTCCATTTTGTAAATTCCGTTGCTGTAAATTTCGGATATAATGTCTGTCAAATTTACAGAATATTCGATATTTTCAGTTCTTGCCGCTATTTCCTTAATATCTTTGATCGTAAACGTATACTTATTATCCTGTATATATTTTTCAATTAATGCATCATCAGATAAATTCATATTCCGTACATCACGTAAAAATTTATTAAGTGAAATTACCGTTTGCCTATTTACATCCTTTATTTTATCAAATTCAGGCTGTGTCGTTTTCATTATTTTTTCTTCAATGCTGTCATCTAAAATATCCACAAAATAAGATACATTCTTATATGCTACAATATCAGATTTTGCAATGCTTCCAACAACATAATTAACATTTAATCTTGACATTTCAATAACTACACCAAATATCATAAATGTTATTGTCAAAATAATAAACCTGAAAGTAAATCTGTTTTTGATGTTAAATTGAGTTTCCTTAGTTTTTGCATTTTTTTCTTTTACTTCAAAAACGAATTCCCTCCCTAATACATCTAATCTCATTTTTCCTTTCCTTTCCTAAATTTTATAAAACTCCCTTTTTTATTAAAACTTTCTATTTCATTCTTTTTAAAATATTACTTTTACTTTCGATCACCTTGTTTCGTGGCAAAACCGTCAAAAACTTCTTCCCATACATTTTTTTTATTATCCTGTTATCAAGAATTATAATATTCCCGCTGTCAGTTTTACTTCGTATAAGCCTTCCAACTCCCTGCTTAAACTTAATTACAGCTTGCGGAACCTGATAGTCATTAAACGGATTTTGTCCATTTTTTCTAATATTTTCAATAATCGCCTCAGTTACAGGATCATTTGGCACTTTAAACGGCAATTTTGTGATAATTACTGATTTCAACTGTTCTCCCTGTACATCGACACCTTCCCAAAAACTGTCTGTCCCAAATAATATTGGATTTTTAGAATTTTTAAATATTTCTATCATTTCATGTCGTGGAAAGTCATTTTGCTTTATAAGCGTATATTCCTTTTCTGAAAAATGTGATTTTAACTGGTTGTACAAAAAGTTTAAGGCACTGTATGAAGTAAATAATAAAAAACAATGTCCTTTTGTACTTTTTATAGCCTCTTCAATAAATTCAATCAAATCCCTCATAAATTCAATATTTGTGGGATCAAGTGCATCTTCTGGAATATAAACTTTCATTTGTTTTTCGTAATCAAATGGCGATTTTACAATTTTTTCATCTATTTTCCTTCGATTTTCCTTCATATTACAACAAATCACAAAACAAGAAATCACCACATAAGTCTAAAAGTCACAAAATAAAAGTCAATCAAGAAGCAAGACACCTAAAACTCAAACAAAATCAAAAGACAGACTTCACCGACTACTTTAACACTAAATGCTCCATCATACCAGAAAAGGTTTCATCATCAAGAGGAGAGAAAATCCCTTTATGTAAACGAGCCATTTTAAATAGAGGAGAAGAAATCTGAATACCTGTTCCATTTTTTTCAATTTGTAATGAAGCCAATAGGGGAATATACGTAGGCACTCTATTTTTCTTCAGTTCATAATCATAATTAAAATCAAATTCTCCAACAGAGGTCTTCATACCCCAATCTTGATCAAAAAGAAAATTTCCAAAAGAATAAAAAATCGGCTTCCCATTATAAATTTCATAAGGTCAAGGAACATGTGAATGCCCCCCAAGAAGAATATCAGCTCCAGCATCGACAAGCTGGTGTGCCAAGAGAACCTGCCATTTCACTGGTTGGAAGCGATATTCTGCTCACCAATGAAGACCTAATACCTTCACATCACAAAGATCTTGCTCCATCGCATGAAGAGTCCCGGTCATCAAAGGCAAACTAAGCGGATTCCAGGCGAGACTTTTCTTTCCGTAAATTCAATGAGTTCAATCATAAGAAAAAGCCTGAAAACAAAATTTTATTCATCCTTTACGAGTAGAATAAAAAGCCTCTGCTTCTCAGGTAGTATTCCCCGCTCCAAAATGTCCAATTTCATGAGCAGAAAGTCGATGACGAGTCAACTCTACCCCATCTCCTCAGGCATTATTAGTGTGGTTGTTCGCGAGTGAAAGCACTAATTCATTATTCCCCTGCAAATCAAGCAAGGTCTGAATATTCCCTGTATTAGCACGAAAGGTAAAGCCTCACTTTGGCTGATCATTATCTTTAGCAGAAAACATACTTTCAAGATTAAAGTAGAGCAGACAGTCTCCTGATGCATAGCACGAAAATTGAGAAAGAGGATTAAAATTCTGACCAGAAAAGGTACGATCATACCCCTCTTGTTTAGCGAGCCATCCAATATTCCTGGAAAGCATAATATCTCCACCAACCACAAGTTGTACCTCTTCTTTTTGAGCAGGGACAACCGCTCAGGAACCCATAAATGATTCAACATTTAAGCCACCAAATGAACTGGCAAAAAGTAGCCCCGCTCATCACAAAAAGAAAACCACCATCAAAATCACCAATACTTGCTTCCTTACCATATTTCGTACAAGGATAAAAGACCTCCAATATAATAAGATTCCTCAAAAAAACAACCCAATCTCAAAAAAATACTCAACTTTGCAACACAAAAAAATCCCCCTATTCAGGGGGAAGTTGTTCATCATAAGAGAACTCATAATAATGAGATCCCCCAAGTGCAAGGACATAAGCAGCAAAACTAATCCCGATACAATACCAAACTCCAGAAAGAAGCGACAAGACGAACACAAACAAGAGTATCATCACAGTCAACAAGAGGATAGTACTGAAAAAATCTGAGTATTTTCTTTTCATTTCCTTATTTTTTTTATTAACCCAGAAAGTATAAAGTTCAGAAAGTAAAAGTCAAGGAATTATAAACGCATTCTGCTATACAAAAAATTGTCAACACAAAAAGCAAAGAAAACAAAAAAAGAAAAGTAGAGATTGCTTTTTTATTGTAGAAAATTATAATCCCAAATCTTTTTTTTATTTTCAAGAGTTATCTTGATGAGATGGAAAAACACACTGATGCTATGAATAAGCACACTAGCACTGGAAACAATATATCCAGAAAATACAAAAAAAGAAATTCTAAATATCTTATCTACCAAAGAACCCCTCGAATTAAATCAAGTAGAACATCTTTCAGAAAAAGAAGATTCCTCACAAACTTACAAAGTAAAAATTTCTGAATTAGAAGGAGGACCGCTACGATGAAGCAAAAAAATAATAGATCCTACTTATGGGAACTTAATCGGAGTATCACAATTTTCTAGTATCTTAAAAGAAGGTTTCTCCACAGATTCTGTTCAGATCACAGAAAATACTATAGTCAAAAGCAGTGACAGCATCAGCATACCATTGATCTATCCAGAATTAAAAAAGTATTTTCCCGAACAACTTGATACATTACTTGAAAAAGCTCCTTTTTCTGAATACAAACAAAATAAATCTGATCATATACTCATAGTCAGCCAGTGCGAAAACGGAAGAAACGCCCTAGCCTATTACGAAAACTGAACACTAAAACTAGCAACTCACGTTTCGATAGGCACAAGAGTAAACCAGACACTAAAATGAAGATATCCACTGAGCCACGATGAGATTTTCCGCAGATCAAAAACCTATCAAAATGCACCAATGCCCTATTCTCTAAAAGTTTTCAGAGGTATTTTCCTCCACCAAGGACGAAGCGATGGTCTGCCAAGATCGCATGGATGCATTAGAGTTCCATGACTATACCAAAAACGAATCTATGAAAATCTACCCAAAGGGAAAGCAACAATCATCCTAGAAGGATTATACAAACCGACACTAAAGACACACGAAAAAGATACAGAAACACTACTCCCACCAAAGGAATTGCCTAGAAGTGTTTTGATCCATCAGATCCTTTCCAACGATAGTGCTTGAGGAATCTCTCCATCGCTGATGGACCCTGATTTTCTCCCTTGAAGCAAGACGATAAACGACCCCCAAACAGGCAGGGCAGTCAACATCCAATCTCCTTAGTTCATCAAAAGCCCCACTTTGCTGCAAAACAGAAAAGGAAACCTGATCATGCTGCTTGGCAATAACCTCTGACAAATAGTGAGAAAAATCCACAGAAGCAATAATCAAAGTTTTTCAGGGCATTTTTTGGATGTTTTCAGCCAACCAAGAAGCGTGCTCCATATGATGTGTAGGAAGAGCCAAAAGATAAACAGTTCTAACAGTAGGAAAAAACTGATTAATCCAGCGAAAATGCTCTCCCAAACCATGATCTTTCGTATAGATTTGTCCCCCTTTCTCATAAAAAACTCCTCCATCGCAAGCAATACGATCATCTACAAAAGGAGTAGCAACGATAGTCTGATCTTTAAACCTAATTCTCCCGAAAGTACAAAGTCCTTCTACACGTTTTTGTTTCAGAAAAAAATGATTAGGAGAGAGAAGAACAATTTGATCTGGCGTTTCATGAGAAGGGAAAAAACGCGCCTTCAAAAAAGAATAAAAATCCTGAACTTTGACTGGGTCGATCATAAAATGAGGAATAACAGCCAGAAAGTACTGACGCTGACGAGAAATACGAGAAAACATAAAGAAAATAGAAACTGCTGAAACGAGCAAAACCCCAAGACACCAAAATCAGATTTTTTTCCTAGTAGACATAAGCATTATTATTAGCAATATAATATTTAATGTGCCTCAAGAGAAAGGCGCAATCGCATCGTTCACAACAGACCCCAAAGACCAAACATCTTCTAACTCACAGAAAACATTCCATTCCTATCAATAAAAAGGGGAATTTCAAGGGAAAATCATCAAACATTCTAGTAAATAACAAAAACACTCGCTAAAAATTTTTCTACAAGTTCCCTCGTTTTTATCACATCTCCACTTGAAAAAAGAAAAGAAATTGCTATCAAAGAAGCAGAATTTTATTTACTGAGACAATTCATGACAAACATGACGAAAAAATGACCAATCATAATAAGCATCATCTATATCTTTGTAATCCAAGCGATTATCATAGGGCTTCTACGAAACGAACCAAGGCGACATATTTTAGGAGGTATCAACTTTATAGCAACGATTTTCCTTGCCCTTTTACGAAAACAATCTAAACAAAGATCGGAGCAAAAATGAGAAGCTCCTCTCATAAGAGAAAAACACCCAACTCCTAAGGAAACAGGAGAAAAAGATTTTTTTACAAAAGAAAAAAAGGAAGAATCCTCTCCTACACTATCTGAATCCAATATTGAGTATATCAAAACCAGAATAAACCGTAACAGAAAAAATCAGACGACAAACGGAGGAGGACTTTATCGTCTTTTAATCTTTCTTCTTGCACTTATAGGATTTTGAGGGATTCTCTATATGTTTCGAGAAATCTTCGACTTCATTGCAATATTCATCTGAGCTATCGGAATGATGATAGCAATCATGGTGATTTTCAGAGCTGCACAACTCCGAGAGAGACCAATTTTTTCTTCATTATATTTCCTCATTTTTTTTGTTCTTGGATGTGGAGGACTCGCAGCATCTCTTTTCTGAGGTAAATATGAAAAAATAGAAGACATAAAAAACTGAATATCTACCTTCATTGAAGGAGTCAAGGGAAAAGAAATTACCAATACCAAAACAGGGAATAACGAATGAGAAATCGATTCAGACTTCCTCTTTGAAGGAACTGGAAGTGTCATTGAGATGAATCTTAGCGGAGACGCGTCTTCTCTCTCTGGAGAGCAAAGTTTATCTGGAGACAATATCAACCTAATCATCAACGAAACAGGTACAGAAGCCAACGGCATCACTTCAGGAGAATCATCTTCTTTACCTAGCGGAACAAGTCCCTCTACAGGACTCAGCGTCGACAGAATTGAAGAACCTACAAATACGCAAACTCCCGCCAGCACACAAACCCAGACTTCAAACCAGCCTTCAAACCAGCCTTCAAACAAGACAAGCAGCCCAAACCAAGAAGTGACGATGATTAATGCCATTAAACATCTTATCAAAACAAATAATATTCCTCTTTCTACCAAGAAAAATACAAAATTCACTCACATAGCAACTTCCGACAGTAATTATCCTTATATGAAAACAGCTCTTGAAAAAAGAATGATCGGCTCTAATACCAATCCTAATATGACCGTAAGCTGTGATATTTATATGGTAATGAAGGGTTTGGCGGAAGAACGAATTACCGTAAAAACCGCCGATGTAAAAGGTGACTATCGAAATATGGCAGAGTCTAAAAACGCCCTCAATGGTTGCACAAAAGGAGCAAAATTAACCGTAGCTAACTTATAGCTTTCCCATCAAATAGAAAAAACCTGAAAAAAGCGAGACGTTCTTCCTTTCCAACCAAGTATTTCTAAAGCAGAATAAAATACTTGACATTCTCTTTCCATTTCTTATACTCCAACAGGTAAGAAAATACATAAATTAATTTATTATTACTACATACTCCATGGGATTCATTGCAAAAATGGATGATAAAAAAATTAAAGTAGATATAGAAACTACTCAATTAAAAGATGTTCTCATTTACTGCAAACCAAAGGAAAGGCTGGTTTTAATGAGAAAATTTTGACTTGATGGAGAAAAAGAGGTTCCTCTTCAGAAAATCGGTAGAGAATACTCTCTCACAAGAGAAAGGGTAAGACAAATCGAAACTCAAGCATTAATGAGATTCAGAAGACTCATTGTCGGAAATGAAGCATACATCAACGTCCTAGAGGAAACCAAAAAAATCCTTGAGATCCATGGAGGACTTCTTGACGAGGACACCCTCCTTGCAAAGATAATGAATAAAAATGTTCAAAAGTTTTCAAAGCCAGAATTAAAATTAATTCTGATTTCCGACTTTGATATCACCTATCTCAAAAGGAATAAATATCTCTCTAAAGCATTCTATATCGAGCCTCTTTATGAGGACCTTCTCACAAAAATGGTAATTTTCAGTCAAAATTACTTCACAAAGAGAAAGGAAAGCCAAGACCTCTACGAATTTATCGGGACCCTAAAGGAGGAGTTCCTAGAGGAATTCAGAGACATCAGCTTCCTAAAAAACGATCTCTTCTATATCAACTTTTTCCGCATTGTAAAAGGTATGGCAATTTTGGATGGAAAGATTGGACTGGTAGAATTTCCTGACATCTATCCAAAAACTCTGAAGCTCAAGATCCTTTATACGATGAGAAGGCTCAATAAACCAATCCATTACCAAGAGCTCCCAGCAAAAATTATGGAGCGATTCCCAGAATGCTCTATCAAAGCAAATTCCGTACACAACGACCTCGTCAAACATAACGATATCTTTGTAAACTTAGGACTCGGACTCTACGGACTCAAAGAGCGAGGATATGAAGGAGGAAATGTAAAAGATATTCTCATAAGAGTTTTCAAAAGATTCCAGAAGCCGATGACCGTAAAGGAATTAGCCAGAGAAGTACTAAGGGAAAAAATGGTGAGTCAGAACACCATCCTCCTCAATCTCCAAAAATACAATACTACCTTTGAGAAAATCGAAAAAGGACTCTATGCTTATAGAGAGAATCCACCGCACAAAACCAAGAAATAATTCCACTCAAGAACTGATCCTAGGATCAGTTTTTTTAAACTTGAAGTTTTTTGCGTTTTTTCTATACTCAGGAAACGCTTTATCCTCGCCGCTCCAATGGAACTAACAATTACTCCCGACCAAGCCAACCAGAGATGCGATCGCTTCCTGAGAAAATTTTGTAAACCCTATCCGCAGGTCAGACTTTCTGACATCTATTCTTGGATTCGTAAAGGAGAAATCAAAGTAAATGGTAAAAAAACAAAAGAAGAAACCAGAATCACTGAAGGCGACCTGCTTGAGCTCCCAGAATCGCTCCTCGGCGCCAAAGACAAACAGCTTATGCTCACGCAAAAAGAAAAAAAAATCCAAAAGCTGGATCCTAAACTCGTAAAATCATGGATTCTCTACGAAGACCAGCAGCGACTCGCATTTAATAAGCCGGCTGGGATCGTCCTCCACCCGAGTAATAAACACCGAAACGATCTCTGTATGAACGATTACTTAGAACGATACTGCTCGAGAAGCGAGGGACAAAAAGAGGAAAAAAATCAGACTTTTAAACCTTCTTTTTGATACAGACTAGATAAAGATACTTCTGGAGTCCTCATCGCCGCAAAAACCTACGAGTCCCTGCAATACATCAACCAAATCATCAGAGAAAGGGCAATCAGCAAAGAATACCTGACCCGAGTCGCAGGAAAATTTCCCAAGCATCTCATCATTGATAAAGCAATAGAAAAAACCTACAACGCCAAATTCGCCAGAGCTCAGATGCAGCTCAACGAAAGTGATGGACTAGATTCAAAAACTGAATGCCGATGTGAAAAAGCACTCCAGCATAACGAGCTCGGTCAGATTTCCCTCGTTAGGGTAAAGCTCTATAGCGGCAGAATGCACCAAATCAGAATCCACCTTGCAAGCGAAAACTTCCCCGTCTTGGGGGATCTCATCTATGGGAAACCCGCAATCAATAGAATTGTATACAAAAGCTTGCATATTCAGAGACAATTATTACACTGTTGGAAGTATCAGTTCAAAAACCTTAATGGAAAGCTGATTGCCTTCGAGGCTCCACTTCCTCAGGAGTTCAAACTGTTTACTTAACTTTTAGTTTATTTATACAAAATCATGAAAGTATTCAAAACTATTTTACGAACAACCCTTTTTTGGCTTTTGGCACTCGTAGGACTCCGAATCTACACAAGCTACGAGAGTGAAAATAGCAATCTCGTTCACTACCGAGCAAGTGCTTTACCAGAATCCGTAATACAGCACCTCCACAATCAATATAATTGTAGTTGTCCGAATTGCGATACCGCTACAGGCAACAACGAAACCGCTACTACAGATGAAACTCCTACTACAGACCTAGCAGCCAGTATCCCAGCGACCTGCAAAAGCTTCTACGATGGATGCAATACTTGCAATAGACTAGCAGATGGGGGAACGGCTTGCACCAGAATGGCATGTGAAAGTTATGGACAGCCTAAATGCTTAGACGAGGAAACTACGACAGGGACAACAACTTCCCTTCTCCCTACAGCCTCTCAACCAACGACAACTGAAGGGCTAAGCTCACTTGAAAAGAGAATCACAGAGCTTGAAAAGAATCACTGGGCACTCGTGCAGGAGTTGCAAACGATTTTCTCTACTCCAGAGGGACAGAAACTCCTTCCTGCTCCTACTCCAGTAGCAAACGCAGCCGCTCAAAACTAAAAATCTCTCCTCTCCCAAAGAGAGCGAAAAATTACGAGAAAAAACAGACATAAAAATCTGTTTTTTTTCTATCAAAACAAAAAGAGATAAAACAAATCATTCTTATCTCTCGAAAAATTTGACTTGACAAGCTCAAAACGATTCCTACACTACTACATACAAGTACTTTACCTTTCTAAACCTAAAGCCGATGTTCCTTGCAAGCTTTGCATTGTTTACTCGAGCTTTTACGAACTTCCTCCGCTTCAAACGAGGAATATTATTTTTTATTGGAATTTTATTCCTAAGTCTACTCATCCTTTTACTTATCACAAAAACCCAAAAGAAAGAGAAATCTTTTTTCTTTGCGAAACTCAAACGAATCATCTTGACACAAACATCAGCTTTTCTTATCACTAGTTTAGTAATAAGCCTCACTTTACGAAAAAAAGATCAAAATCTGATTTCAAACTTCTTTTCCTTTGCTCCCCTAAGGATCGAAAGTCCTCAATCAGCTTTCACTCCTTTTATGGAAGAAGTCCTCATCCTTGAACAAACCAAACCGAACACTTACATCGTCCAAACCAACAACGGAAAAACATATTTCCTCAAGACCGAGACACCGCACCACATAGGAAAAAGCCTGCACCTAGGAGCCGCACTAAAAACCATCGATCCATCAAAACTCTACACAGAGCTGCTTTTCAGTGGAAGCGGAGAAAACTTCCGAGACTACCAATTCAACTATGATAAACGGCTGCTAATGAAAGGCATCTCAGGAACCCTGTATGAAAAATTCTCTCTTCCAGCTCAACAAAATAAAATCCAAACATCTTGGCTCCATCACCAGCTAAGCACCACCAGAACCCGACTCAAAGAACGCATCCAAAAAGTGTTTCCCGACAAAGAATCCGCCTTACTCTTGGGAATGCTGATCGGAGACAAGTCCCAGCTAGAAACGGGAGCCTATCAAAACTTTGTAAACAGTGGGATCGTGCATATCATTGCCGTCAGCGGAGGGAATCTCGTGATGATTGTCGTATTTCTCAGTGCCGTGCTTTTTCGGGTTCCTTTCTATATCAGAAATGGATTGATTATTCTCGGAGTGATTGCCTTCGCACTGCTCTGTGGTGGGGATTCCAGTGTGCTAAGAGCTTTAATTATGGCAGTGCTTTCGCTCCTGGCGATATTCCGAGGGAGAGAAATCAAGATTTGGAGGCTTTTGAAATATGCCTTCGTCCTCATGCTCTGCTATAATCCTTTCTTTCTGATTTACGATCTAGGATTCCTCCTGAGCTTTGGAGCGGTAATCGGGATCGTCCTCATCAACGAATGGCGGATAAAATTCCAAAAAATCCCCCCTTCCAAACCAAAGGTAAAAGAGAAAAAAATCTGACTCCCATTTTTAACGGGTTTTCTCAAGAACTACGGACTCCCAACCCTCGGAGCAACACTCGGAACCCTCCCCATTCTGCTTTTCTTCATTGGAGAAACCAACCTCACCGGCGTGCTCATCAACCTTTTGATCGTTCCCTTGGTGCCAATTATCACGATCGGTGGTTTTATCACAGTAATAATAGTCATTTGGACGCATTGGCTACGGCTTGCCCTCCCTCTACAGCGGCTCTTAACTTTTATCTTCCGAATGGCCGATCTCGCAAACACCCGAAGTTTCTCAATCAGTATTTCTGCGACCCGGGCAAAACGAGCGTTCTTGCTGCTTATAATAAGCATTGGTGCTGTAATATACCAGCTGAGCAAAAAGGAATAACCGTTCACAAAAAAGAAACATCTCAAAATCTGATTTTGTCAATCTAGACCCAAGATAAAAAGTCAGATTTTTTTTCTTATTTCAAAAAATAGCTATAATAGAAGAGGAAAACTTTAACCTCTGTAAGAATTAAAAATGTATGTCCATCTTGATGAATTAGAAAACCTTTACGCAAATACCAGCGGAGAGCTCAGCATAGCTGAGTCTGACTTAGAGGTTAAGAGATCAGCCAAAAAATCATTCTCTTTCTCGAGTCTCAAGCTCCCAAAAATAAAACTCCTGTCAGAGTTAAAAATACTGATTATCCTTTTCATCATTGTTTTCTCAGGATTTTTCTTTTTCACCAACGCAAGACTCGTCCTCTTAACAATCAACGATACCTTTGCGACCGAACCAAAAGCAGCTCCCGAGGATTTAAAAATAACCTCAGTCCCAACATCTCAAGATCACATTAAGCAAAAAGCACAAAAGCTGAATGAACTCGAAGATCAGTTTACGAGCCTCCAGGCAAGCTTTAGAACAGAGAAAGAACTTGCTCCTACGATGAAAGAGTTCCTCGCAAAAAAGCAAGAAACCCACAGTATTGAATTTAATACCCTCCCTCCGACAAACAGACTCATCATTCCCGACCTCAACGTCAATACACCACTTATCGATGTCCCAATCAAAGGAGAAGAGGACTTTTCAGAGGGACAGTTTGATGAGGAATTGATGCAAGGTGCCGTAAAATACCCGACTACACCGGCCCCATGAACAGAAGGGAATACCCTTATCTTTGGACATAGCTCAACAGAATGGTGGAAACACAATGAATACGGATTTATCTTTAGGAACCTCCCTAAACTCCAAGCAGGACAAAAAATCCAAATCGTATGGAATGGTCAGCTTTCAACCTATGAAATGCTCGAAAGAAAAATCATTTATCCAAAAGATGTCGCTGAATATTACCATGAATTTCAAGACCAAAAAGGAAGTTTCATCACGTTAATGGGATGTTATCCTATCGGAAGTAATGCCCAGAGGATCATGGTTGTTGCCAAAAAAATCAATAACGAAGATGCAAACGCATAAACTTCTAACTAAAATATACCAGCACAAAAGAAAATCTGCCTAACCTGAGAGGAAATATCACAGCAAGGAAATAAAAAACGGAAAAATCTGATTGTCCTTGACTTTCCTATTAAAAATACTAAGGTTAAAGCAGAATTTCTTTTTTATTTTCTTATCAAATAAATCATGGTAGTAGTAAGACCGTTTAAAGGGCTTCACCCTCCACAAGAGATCGTAGCACAGCTTGCATCTCGCCCTTATGATGTGATGAATTCAGCTGAAGCGAGACAAGAAGCTGCAGGCAATCAGTATTCTCTCCTTCATGTTACCAAGGCAGAAATTGACCTTCCAGAAGGGACGGATGAGCATTCTCAAGCCGTATATGACAAGGTCGTAGAGAATTTCAAAGCATTCCAAGATAAAGGGTGGCTCGTTCAAGATGCTGAACCAAAAATCTATATCTACGGGCAGACGATGGGTGAAAGAACCCAATATGGATTCGTAGCCTGCACGAGCATTGATGATTATTTCAATGAGAGCATCAAAAAGCACGAACTCACGCGTAGAGACAAGGAGGACGATAGAATGATCCATGTGAACATTACGGATGCGAATGTAGAACCGGTGTTCTTTGCCTATCCAGCACAGGCAGAACTGGATGGAATCATTGAGGAGGTTGTAAAAAATCAGAAACCTGAATATGATTTCGTGGCAGATGACGGATTTGGACATCATTTCCGAGTGATCAATGATCAGGCTTTGATTGCTAAAATTACCGAGCTCTTTGCGAAAGTTCCTGCACTCTATGTTGCTGATGGACACCACAGAACCGCTGCTGCTGCAAGGGTTGGACTTGAGAGAAGGGCTGAGAAACCTGACTATACAGGAGAAGAGGAATTCAACTACTTTATGGCAGTAATTTTCCCAGATAATCAGCTTAAAATTATGGATTACAATAGAGTTTTGAAAGACCTCAACGGAATGAGCGAAGCAGAACTCCTTGAAAAACTTCAGACTCATTTCACGGTAGAAGAAAAAGGGGAAGCTGAATATAGACCGACAGCACTTCACAATTTCAGTATGTATCTAGGCAATAAACGATACTCCCTCACTGCGAAAGAAGGAACCTATGATGATAAAGATCCTATCGGAGTGCTTGATGTGACGATCCTTTCCAATCTCGTTTTGGATCAGCTTTTCGGAATCAAAGACCTCAGAACTGACAAGAGAATTGACTTTGTAGGAGGGCTTAGAGGACTTGGAGAGCTCAAAAGAAGAGTAGATAACGGAGAGATGAAAGTTGCTTTTGCGCTCTATCCAGTAAGTATGCAGCAACTCATTGATATTGCTGACACTGGAAACATTATGCCACCAAAAACAACTTGGTTTGAACCAAAACTCAGAAGTGGACTCGTTATTCATAAGTTATCATAATAAAAAAGGCTGACCTCTCAAACAGGTCAGTTTTTTTAAAGAGAAAAATTTGATGGTCTCCAATAAACTTAGTCTTTATATTCTCAGAAATCTATAACCTCTGGAAAGAATCGCCAAAAAAGAATAAAAACAATCTGAAATCTGACCAAAAACACCGTTTTTAATGAAACAACAAAAGTTTTCTCGCCCAAAAGGTCTCTGGAAGCGATTTGACAAAGGTTTTTTGATAATACAAGCTCAAAAAAACTTGATTCTAAATCTGAGATCAGATTTCTTTCTTCTGAAAACCTCTAATTAACCAAGCAAAAAAGATTTCCTCAGTTGATAGTCCAAATCCCCTGCCGTAAATACGACAACAATCGTTTTTTCATCAGGAGTAGCCAAGAGTTCTTGCACTTGCTGAAAGGTATCCAGATATTCAGCTTTCACCGCTTTAGCAAAATAAGCTCAAAACTCAGAAAAAGACTGAAAATGCTGCTCCTGAAAAAGCGGTTCATCAGCGAAATCGGAAAACTTTTCCCTTGCAGTATAGATAGAGAAAATCGCACGCTGATCAAAGGGAGCAAGTGCTTTTTGAAAGTCTGCCCGTCCTTTTAAGACTCTATGGATTTGATGAGGCTGAAAAATGGCGAGAAGTTTGTGGTCTGGAAAACGATTTCTCAAAGTCTCATAAGCAAGCTGGATGGATGAAGCGATATGTCCATAGTCCGAAAAGAGTTTTGCTCAGCTTGGAAGCGTGGTTAAAAACTCCATTCTCCTCCAAATCCCTTTAAATGACTTCATTTCCTTTTCAATCTGCTCCAAAGAAAGTTCAGGATTAAGTTCCTGGAAAAGTCCCGCGACAAGTGAAGCATTGCAATCGGTAGGTTTCCCTCGGATATAGTCTAAATTCCAATGTTTGAGGGGAATTTGCTTTATTTTAGAAAAAATTTCTGGAGACTCAAAGGAATCCAAAATGAAAGTCAGATTTTTGGTTTTTTGATTCATATGGATGAAAGCAGACTGATAATCTGCCAAATCACAATAATAATCAGTATGATCCAGTTCAATATTGGTAATCAGCAGATATTCTAGGTCAAGATTAAGAAAGTGCCTCTTGTACTCGCAAGCTTCCAAGAAGAAATAGTATTTTTTGATCAGTTCATACGGGAGTTTTTTCCCTGTAAAAATAAAGTCAAAAAGCTGACGAAATTCAGATTTTTTATCTTCCTTTAGATAGTAACTCTTATTATTCAGATCAGGAACTAGCGCTCCTACGATTCCAAGTCCTAGCCCAGGAATCAGCTTCTTTCCTGTAACAATCGCTAAAGAGGTAGAGCTTGATTTCCCATTCGTCCCGGCAAAACCAACGGTGCGAAAGTATTTCGTGATCTCTCCGAGAAATTCAAAATAATTCCAAATCTTCATCGGAAAATGCTGTTCCCTTTTGAGCTGAAAAGCGGATTGCACTTCTGGGCTTTCTTTCGTTGCTTCGGAATAGATGAGAATGTCATCAGCTTTCGGCTGATATTTTCCGTGCCCAATGATAACTGGGATTTCTCTTTCACGAAGTGCTTGAGTAATTTGCGATTCTTGAGCATCAATGGCGATGAGATTAGTATAACCAAGATCTCGGAGAAGATGAGCAATATTGGAAATTCAGCTTCCACCTGCTCAAAGGATAACGATATGCATAGGATTTAGGAAATGATGAAGTAAAAAGTCAAAATTCTGAGAATTTGCTTGATTTTTATTTTTTTTTGAGTATACTCATACTGTCAAAGTAATTCCTTATGTACGGGGTTCTGGAAGTTCCTCATAAAGTGTGCATAAGGTTTTTGTTTTATTGGAAAAGAAACTTCTCCTCTATCATAAGCTTTTCAATCAGCTGGTAATAGCCATTATCCTGATGTTCATATTTTTGATATACTGCATAGGATACTATATCTGCTATTTGTAGTCCTTTCTCTTGATAAGGAGTTTTGATTGCAAATTCAAGTTGAGGTTGATCCTTATGCTTATTACTCAAATAGGCAAGAAAGTTATCATTTAAAGACTTATTTGTTTCTCTACGGGAAGCGATGAAGTTTATTTTTTCATCTTTTGGTATACTATTTTTTGTGATCAAACTATCAACAAGAACATTAACTACCCAAGTATAAAGAAGATGTTTCTGATTTTGAAATCTCGTATATACTTTCTCTTTATTTACAATCAAACTCATTACTTTACATTCTTTTTCTCCAATTAAGAGAAGGGCTTTCTTAATATGACTTGGCGACTCCTTACAAGCGTGGAAAACTCAGCTTTTTATTTTTATTTTTTTCCCTTTTAGCCGATGAAAAAGTTTTTTGATGATGAGGTTTGCTGTTTTCTGATGTTTGAGAAATAAAAATGTAATCACAAAATACTGACTTGATCCTTTTTTATCAAACCCCAAATCTCAACTTTCATCCATAAAAATAAAGGTCATATTTTTTTCTCTAGTTAAAAAAGCTTGCTAAAATCTGATCCTTTACTTTGCGGATTTCAGCTTTTCTGTCCCTAGAAGATAAGCTTTTTTTGAAGGATTGCAAAGCAAGCAGATGATTTTTGAGCTGATCAAGGAAATCAGGATCGTCCTGCTGGATCAGAATTCAGTTTTTATGCTCAACATATCGCTTCGCATTGTCCAGCTGGTCGTGGGTTCGGGGAATCGGAATCATCAGCAATTTCATATCAAAAAGTTCCTGCTCCGCAAGCGAGGTCGTCCCAGCTCTCGTGATCGCAATATCAGACTGAAGATAGAGGTGCCCCATTTCCTTTTGACTCACAAAAGCCAAGGTCTCCACATTCGGAAAATCAGAAAAAAGCTGAGCAAGATCTTGATTGAGTTTTCCAAGAATGATCGTGAAGTGCATTTCTGCAAGTTCTGGAGTTGTCTTCAATACTTTTGCAAGAGCTTCATAGAGATTTTTTGAGCCTTGAGATCCTCACATTACGAGGACTTGTGTCTGCTTTTTATCTCAAGAAAGAGGGGAGTTTTCTGCTGGTAATAAGTCTTCAGAGAGAATTTGCCCTACGACTTGAGCTTTGGGAAGCACTCACGGGAAGCCAGAAAAATTCTTGGCTGCAAACTTTCCAGCAATACGGTTTACTAATCAAGGATGGACATCAGATTCGTGGACGATGATTTTCTTTCCCAGAAGTTTCGCTGCAAATACGACGGGTAATGCGACATACCCTCCTTTACAGAAGACCACATCAATCTTGAAGCACAAAAGATAAAAAACTGACTGGAGAAGTCCAATCGTAAAGAAAAAGAGATCTCTGATATTTTTTATCAAAGCTCAAATTCCCTTTTCTCTCCTTCGTTTTCAAGAATAAATGGAATGAAAGGTCAGATTTTTGATACTTTTTTGAAGTTCAGAACAGGTTTCTTGTTCTAGGCTGTTTGAAGTTCCAAATCGAAACATTTGAGCGACTTGTCCTTTGAGGTCTGAATGAGTTTGGAAATGTTGGATGAGACTTTTGATTGGGAAGACATGACCACCGGTTCCTCATCCTGCTCGTGCTATATTGAGTGTTTTCATAAAATTAATCATATAGTAAGTAAAAAAAGAGAACAGCCACATGCAAAATCAATCAAAACCATCCGAATTAAAGGCAAAAAAGCTATAATTTATCTAATTATCAATAAGTATCGGCAATTATCAAAGCAAAGAGTTAAATACTATCAAACCTTTTTCATGGATAATTCATCTAACATAGATATTTTATGAGATATAGCTCCTCTTTTAGACTTCAAGAACTAAATCTAAGCTGATTCTAGTGAATATCATTCATCTTTTCAAGAGAAAAGCATAACCTCATTCAGAAAAGTTTTTAAAAAAAAGAAAAAACTCTCAGCCGAAGCCAAGAGTTTAATCCTAAGTAGCAATAATACTATGACTTATATACAACCTGAAGAGTTCCCCAAGTAGCGATATTTGTATAGTTATCATTTACTGTATAGTTATAAGGCGTACCATCAACTACCTGATACTTCAATCCTGTCAACTTAAGAGTTCAAGCTGCAGTAATATTCATCTTAAGTTCAGTTGATTGTCCCTTAGCAAGAGTAACCTGCTTTCCTACAGGAATTGGACTAGTAACAGACTGACCATTAAGAGTTGTTGACGTAGGATCAGCATTAACAGCAACGTAATCTGTGATAGTAATATCATCATCAGATACATTTTCAATTTTAACTACCAACTGATTATCCTTAGCACTTACTACAGACAATTTAGGGAATGCCTTCACAAACAAGTACTTAGAGTTAATAGCCTTAGTAACTGTTGGGAAGTCTCCTTTCACTTCTGCTGATGCAACTTCAACAGCAACACCATTAGGTTGACCATCAGTGTTAATATTCGTTGTGAATACTACATTATGATTTCCTTCGTTAAGAGTAACGTTAAGACCAGTGAATTCAACACCAGCAGCAGTTGAAGTAGCAGTATAGCTATTTCCATTTACTTCAACAGTCACAGACTGTCCATTCAACGCAGCAACGGAACCACTATAGTTCAACTTAAGACCTGTAAGGTTGATTGAACCATTTCTAGCAGACAATGTGAACTTTGTCAATTCAGCATTTGATCCTTCATTTACTACCTGGCTAACAGCATTAGCATTAGCTACAGATACATTTGAAGATTCTACTACAGACAATTTAACAGTCTTTACAGCTGCAGTTGTTGCAGTATTTCCGTTAGTATCAGTTCCTTTAGCAACTACGTCAAATACGAAGTCTCCAGTCTGAGTCATTGTAGGAGTAGCTTCAATCCTAAACTTAGAAGGAGTCTTTGTTGCAGTTCCTACATTGTAGAATGTTACAACATTATTTCCTCTTCTATAAGTTGCATTAGATACAGGAGTATCATTGATATAGAGCTGAAGATCAATTTGTGAACTATCAGTAATTCCAGTAGCATTAAGTCCAGAAAGAGTTACCTCAGTTACATTAATATCTCCCTTAGGAGCAACCATTTCTCCATCGAAGATTATTTTATTAGAAGATTCAGTTAGTGTTATCTTCTGTGTTGAAGAGGCTTTATTCTTAAGAGTGAATTGAGCTTCTTTTACATTAATCTTAGCAATTTGTACAGCACCAGCGATATCATTTCCTTTCAAATCTTCTGAGTTATTAGTATATTCACCCTTTGCAGAACCGAAAGCCAATGATCCGATTGCTGTTGGAACAAACTGAACTGAACCATGTGCAGGCAAAGATTCTAATGAAGCGATAAGCTTAATAGAAGCTGTCTTATTTACATATACATCTTCAAATACGAAAGCTGTTCCATTTACAGTAGATGCATATCTAGATCCTCCGATTTCAAGAACAAGAGATCTAACAACACCTGTATTATTTACAGCAAGAGTCATCTTAGGAAGCTTGATTGGTTCAGCAACAGTAAGAGTACCATCTGCGATTACAACATCTGAAGATCCACTTCCTGCATCAACTGTTTTAGGGAATGCAGCAGTGTTTGTAAGAGTAACTCTACCACCATCGATCCTGTAATTCTTCATGATCCATGAATTATTCTGAATAGCCTTATTCATAGTAGTTCTAAACTTAGTTGAAGCTTCATAAGCTACCAAGTCTCTATCCTTTCTAAGTTCAAGTTGAACAGTATCACCAACTCTTTCTAGAGAAGCTACTTCACCCATTACAGTATAAACAACTGCTTTTCCTGCGTTGATAGTATCTTCAAGAGTAATAGTAATGTTTCTTCCATCCATAGATACAGACTTAGAAACTACTTTATTATCTCTCATAACCTTTACATTCTTAAGAAGAGAGTTAAGGTCTGCTGTTCCGTTGTTTCTGAAAGTAACAGACTTCAAGAATACATTTCTGTCGTCTCCCTTAGCTTGATTTGAAACCTTGAATTGTCCAAAAGTCAATTCTGGTTGATTTCCAAGCTTGTAAACAACATCACCAGTTCCTCCAACATTAGAGAAATCAAGAGCAGCTACATCATATTTAGCAGTTCTATAAGTTGAAGTTACAGCGTTGTAAACAGCATTTTTAGCAGTAGAATCTACACCAATAAATTTGAATGCAACTTCTGCACCTGCGCTAGCTCCGCTAAGTTCTACAACTAGATCAAGCGTTTCTGATGACTTAACCTTGAAACCTTTGTTGAAGTTAGTCATAACTTTTCCATCTGTAGCTACAGTTCCTCTAGATGATACAGCGATACCATCCTTTTCGAACCATACACCTTTGATGTCTGATCTACTAGAAAGACCAACTCTTTCCAAAGTAATTGAATTAACAGTTACATCATTAGTAGCATCAAATTTGATAGCGTTGAAGATAGAAATACCAACCATAGGAACAGATCTAATCTGGTTTGAGTAATCAACTACATTGATATTCAAATCTCCAGCAGTATTATTAGTTCCTGTATTAGTAGTATCTGGTCCCTTACCCTTACATCTAGCAGGACAAGAATCACCACCTAATGCACAAGCCAAGATCACAGCAGGATCCTTACATTCAGAAGGAGTAACTACATTAACTGATCTCATAAGCATAAGCATTACATATCCTCTAATTTCCATTTGATTTGGAGTATCAATCATTTTCATGATTCCAGCATCTCTCAAAGCTTCAAGATGATTCTTGTAGAATGGAGTAGCTCCATTGTACTTGTCTCCCCAAAGAGCTCTAGAAAGAGTTGTTCCAAATTCACCTCTTGTTACTTTATCATTTGGTCTGAATTTGTCAATTCCTTGACCCATCAATCCCATCTGACAAGCTTTCTTTACATAAGTAGCCAAGTCTCCTTCAGCTGTGTGTGCATCTGAGAAAGAGCAAACAGCAGTTGTGTCAACTTTAGTACCCATTTCTTTTTCAGCCCAGTTAGCGATCATTTTTGCCAACTGACCTCTAGTAAGTTCACCGTACATATTAGCATTATCAATAGGGCTCATAGTAGTAATACCCTTTGAATAAGCGTAATTGTAGGCTCCTTCCAGTTCACTACTGTATGAAGCAGCACCAAGTACTGATACAGGAAGAACTGATGCAAGCATTAACCCTCCAGTCAAGCCTGCGAACATTTTTTTAACGTTCATTCTTTGTGTAAATTAAATATAAAAGCTTTTTTGGTGAGGAATATTCCTCATCAAGAACGTACTACCTGTTGTCCATAGAACAACGAATACTACGACTTTCAAAAGACATAAATCTGAATCTTTCCTCTAACCAGAAGCTAAGACTCCGACTTATTGAGTTTTTCAAGAGTAGAATACGAATGTTAATGATCAACAAGGTATGAGTAAGCCGTTTCTATGTCTCCACATAGACAACTTACGAGTGATAATACCAATACCAAGATTAAAATCAAGACAAAGTTAGACGATTTTGACATTAAACTGTCAAAAGCTCACATCTGGTTAGTAAAAGCCAACCTTCAAAGAGGAAAAGCTTCCACCTGTCCTGACTTTAGAGTAGAGATACCTCACTCCTACATCCTTACACAGATGATTACGCAATTCACATTTATTTGTGACTTTTTTTTTATTTTTTTCTCCCAAAAACACAATAAAACCAATCATAAAGCCACTTTTTACGACACAAAAACAAGCGACAAAGTCCACCGAAAACATCATAAAAGAAAAAGAAAATATTGACAAAACAAAAAAACTGATCCTTAAGATCAGTCATTATATACAAAATTTAAAAGCTATTCCAGCTGTTCACAATAATTTTTTGCAGCATCTTCTTGGGCTTTCTTCTTGTTTGTTCAGAAACCTACCGCAAGAATCTCCTTTTCAGCAATAATTTCAGAACGAAAGAGAAGCACATTTCACTTTTCATCAACCTCTTCATCATAATCATTATAAACAGGCAAGTGTTTATAGAATTTTTGAATATGCTCCTGTGCCATCGTCTTATAAGATTTTACGGGACTTTTGGAAACCTCCTTAATCTCAGGGTAGATACTATCAAATACAAACTGCTCCATAATAGGATAGCCCATATCAAGTGCTAGGTATCCGATCAATGCTTCCATTGCATCAGAAGTAATCGAAGCTTTTTCACGGCCTCAATTTCTTTCTTCCCCTTTACTAATAAAAAGCTGATGATGAAGTCAGATTTTTTTCGCTACTTTACAGAGAGTTTCCTCCCTTACGAGAGCAATCTTATAAAGTGTCATCGTAGATTCCTGCATCTCAGGAAAATCTAAGAAAAGCCTCTTCGCGATTACTGATTCCAGCATAGCATCACCCACAAATTCCAATCTTTCATTATGATCATATGCCACTTTAAAATCTGCCGCATAAGACTTATGCACAAAACAGCAACATAAAAGATCAGAATTCTGAATCTTTTCAAGTGGTAATCACAGAGAGGAAAGGAATTGTTTGAGACGAGGAAGTGCCTCATACACCTCCTCAGGCAGAGAAAGAGAATACATAATAATAATGAATAGCTAAATTATTCACGATGAGTAAGCACAAGTTCATCATACTTAAAAGGCTGTTCTTGCAATCCACTAAGATAAGAAGCCCCCAAAATCAGCTGAATATCCGCTCAAGTAAATACTTCTACCTCATTTCCATAGTCGTCGATGATTTTTTTCACCACTCCTGTATTATACACCACCTCATCGATCGGCACAAAGTTCCTCATCGCTGCAATAGTTCCCTCAAACCCTTTTGCCTCAGCATTTTCAGTATTAACAATCAACCTCGTAAGTGGAAGAGGATCCGTGTTGTCAGTAGCAACCACATCCAATCCATACCTTTTCATCTTAGAAGCAACTCTACTGGCCACCCTCACATTTTGCATCTTATTTGAACGAAGAAGTTCTTTATCAATACCATTATCGACTTGAATTTTCGCATTCTCTAGGAGAAATCTCTGGAAATGGGAAATGAAATCCACATACTCATGAATCGCCTTATAATAAGTGACATTATTCACTGTAGCCCCTAGAGGAAGCAAGACCGCAGCCCCACCAAACAAATCTCTCTGAGGCGCATAGAGAAAACTTCCTTTCTGAGTAGTTAAGTTCTCATATCCATAAGAAGTATTAAGTCAGAAAGAAAACGGCTTTACTCTATCTAAATACTGAATTGTCCAAAGCATCTCATTGAGCGAAACATTAGTATTAACCATTGCTACATAACCAGAATAGAGTTCTTTTGCCTTTTCCAAGCTAAGATTTCCTCCAGAAAGCATTTTATCCTTAATTCCCTCAACAATAAGCTGCTGCCTATAAGAACGATCAAAATCTGACGCATGTCCAGCAGCATGCCTAGACCTCGCATACTTAAGTGCTAAGGATCAATCCATATGCTGAAGTCAAGCTTCTACATGCAAAGGTTCATATCCTTTGAGATTAGCGTCTGGGAACTCATAATCATGCAACGCATAAGGAACATTAACATCAATACCACCTAAACTATCAATAACTCCCTTAAATCCTCAGAAATCAATCGTCGCATAATAAGGAATCTCTAATCCTGTAATCTTCTCTAATTCTCTAGCAAAGCCAGATCAAGCCTCAGGAAGACTCTTGGTACGACCATAAAGCTGAGTAAATACGGCATTAATCCTTGAATAACCTCCAAGTGGATTCTTCACATAGAGATCTCTCGGAATAGAAAGCATACTCACTGCACCTAATTCTGGATTTCGTGAAGCAACAATGATCGAATCCGCCAAATATCCTCCACCATGTGCAGCGCCCCCGTATCCTACCAAAAGCACATTCACATTTCAGTAAGCGTCTGTCTTCATCGGCGTCCCAACAGTCTGACTTACTACTTTTACAGTCTCTTTCGCAACTCCTACAAAGAATCCCTTAATAGTATGTGCAAAAGAATGAATCAGAGCCAAGATCACCACGAGTGCAAAAACAAGAATCCCACATTTTACCAAAACTGAACCCGATGATTTTTTAGTTTTCGTTTGTCAGAGCTGCCTTTTTTGCATAATCATACAACGATAAATAAAAGATACAGTGAACGAGTATAGTGATATCTCACAAAATTTCAAACCACAAAAAAAGAAAATATCTTCGACCTTATTTTACCTTTAATAAAAGAAAAAAATCTGATTTTTACCGGAGGAACGAGCTCTTGTTTGGGAGATTATTTTGCCTATGACATTAGAAATACTAGAAGAGTAAATTCGCAAACTCCACTTTTTCCAAACAGCCCCACCACAAAAAAATACCCATTTTTTCTCCCAATCGCTTATTTTAGCCAAATTTTAAAAGTAAAAATGGAGCAAAACGAGGAGTTAAGTGATTTCCAAAAGTGAAAGTGAGGCAACTAAATAAAAGCCTACCTCTTCCACAACAAAAAAAGCCCAACCTCACAAAGAGGATCAGGCTTTTAGTATTTTTTCATCATTTATCCATTTTTCAAAGCAGCATGTGCCGCAGCAAGTCTTGCGATAGGCACTCTATACGGACTACAGCTTACATAGGTCAAACCTAATCTATGACAGAAATCAATAGAAGCTGGATCTCCTCCATGTTCTCCACAGATTCCGAGTTTGATAGTTGATCTGGTTGCTCTTCCTTTTTCTACAGCGATCTTGACAAGTTCTCCTACTCCTTCTTGATCAAGCGTCTGGAAAGGGTCTTTTTCAAAGATGTTCTTATTTACATAATCTTTAATGAATTTTCCAGCATCATCCCTAGAGAATCCAAGTCCCATCTGAGTAAGATCATTCGTTCCAAAAGAGAAGAATTCCGCAGTTTCTGCAACTTTATCAGCAGTTACTGCTCCTCTTGGCACTTCAATCATCGTTCCAAGCTTGTATTCTACCTCTATACCATATTTTTCCATCGTTGCTTTCGCTACCTTTCTCACGATATCAGCATTAAAGTCTAATTCTGATTTGAATCCTACGAGTGGAATCATAATTTCTGGATGAACATCAACTCCTTCTTTTTTGAGTTCACAAGCAGCAGAGATCACAGCTTCAGTCTGCATTTCTGCGATTTCAGGAAAGGTAATTGCCAATCTACATCCTCTATGTCCAAGCATTGGATTAAATTCATGAAGAGAAGCTATCTTCTCGTGAAGTCTTTCTACACTCACCCCCAGTTCAGTAGCAAGTTCTGCAATCTGAGCTTCTTCTTGAGGAAGGAATTCATGCAAAGGAGGGTCCAAAAATCTGATCGTTACTGGCATTCCTTCTAGAGTTTTCATCAGTTCATAGAAGTCTGATTTCTGATAAGGAAGGATTTTTGCAAGCGCCTTCTTTCTTCCCTCAACATCTTCCGCAAGGATCATCTCTCTTACTGTCTTAATTCTTTCCTCAGCAAAGAACATATGTTCAGTCCTACAAAGTCCGATTCCTTCAGCACCAAACTTCTTAGCAGTAATAGCATCGCGAGGCGTATCAGCATTAGTTCTAATTCAGAGTTTTCTATATTTATCAGCCAACTGCATTAATTTCTCAAAATCTCCACTAAGTTCTGGATCCACTACTTTTAATGCCCCAGCAAACACTTCTCCCGTTCCTCCATCAAGAGAAATCTGATCCCCTTCTCTGAAAGTCCTTCCATGAACAGTTACCGTCTTCGCAGCTTCATCAATAACAAGCTCTCCAGCTCCAGAGACACAGCATTTTCCCATTCCTCTTGCAACTACCGCAGCATGAGAAGTCATTCCTCCTCTCGCAGTCAAGATTCCTTCAGAAGCAATCATTCCCTGAATATCTTCCGGTGAAGTTTCTAATCTCACAAGCACTACTTTCTTTCCAGCTTCTTTCCAATCATGAGCAACATCAGCAGAGAAAACGATCTGTCCAACAGCTGCACCTGGCGAAGCAGGAAGCGCCTTCACAAGAAGCTCAGCTTCCTTTTTAGCCTGAGGATCAAGCTGAGGATGAAGCAAACTATCAAGCTGCTCTGGCTGTACTCTAAGTACTGCTGTCTTTTCATCGATAAGTCCTTCTGAAAGCATATCCATAGCAATCTTCACTGCCGCAGCAGCAGTTCTCTTTCCACTTCTTGTCTGGAGAATATAAAGCTTTCCTTCCTGGATCGTAAACTCCATATCTTGCATATCTTTATAATGCTTTTCCAGCAAGTGATAAATATCACAAAGCTCTTTATAGCAGTCAGGCATCACCTTATCAAGTTCCTCAATATGTGCTGGAGTTCTGATTCCCGCTACCACATCTTCTCCCTGAGCATTCATCAAGAACTCTCCGTAAAATTTATTTTCCCCAGTAGAAGGATTCCTTGTAAAACATACTCCCGTTCCTGAAGTTTCTCCCATATTTCCAAAGACCATAGACTGCACATTTACCGCAGTTCCAAGAAGTCCTCTAATATCGTTGATTCTTCTATAGATGATTGCTCTTTCATTATTCCATGAGTTGAATACCGCATCAATTGCCATTTTAAGCTGTTGCCTTCCATCATTTGGGAAAAGTTTTCCAGTATCTCTCTGCACGACTTCTTTATAGAGTCTTACAACTTCTTTGAGGTCGTTTGTATCAAGTTCTGTATCCAGCTTTACTCCTTTCTTATCTTTTACAGATTGCAAAGCCTTTTCAAAGTCATGATGAGGCACTTCCATCACCACATCTCCAAACATCTGAATAAATCTTCTATACGAATCCCAAGCAAACCTTTCATTTCCTGTCTTGGTAGCAAGTCCTACTACAGATTCATCGTTAAGTCCAAGATTCAAAACCGTATCCATCATTCCTGGAAGTGAAGCTGCAGCTCCAGATCTTACAGATACAAGCAAAGGATCGTTTGCATCACCAAGTTTCTTTCCCATTCTTGCCTCAAGCGCTTGAAGCTGTTCTTCTACCTGTTGATCCACTTCTGCTGGGTAACTTTTATTGTTTTTGTAGTAAATATCACACGTTTCCGTCGTGATAGTAAATCCCGAAGGGATTGGCAAACCTAAACTTACCATTTCAGCGAGGTTAGCTCCCTTTCCTCAGAGGATTTCTTTCCCAACACCCTTTCCTTCCGAAAAAGAGTAGACATACTTTTTAGTTTCTGACATATGCTACGATATAGTAAAATAAAACAATTCTGACTATAGGATTTCCTTTCAACTTTTCAAGATCTTTTTATTTTTTAGAAAAAGGATTTTTCTTCTGTAAAAAAACTCTCTCATAATCATAGTCAAAAATAATAAAAAGAAAAAGCTGATCTCCATCAAAGAGTCAGCATTTTTCTAATAAAAAGTCTATCGAAAAGCTTCCTATTTCTTAGCTGTAGATCTATGAAGCATGAGAAGCACTCGACCTCTAATTTCTTGCATCATAGGAGTAGTGTCCTTAAGGATTCAAGCATTTTTCAGAGCTTCAAGATGTCCTTTTGCCCAATCTTCCCCATCCTGATTATATTTACTTCCATAAAGAACTCTAGAGAATACCGTAGCAAACTCAGCTCTCGTAACAAGCTTATTTGGTTCAAAACGAGCCAATGCCGTTCCATCATGATGAATTCCCATAATCTGGAGCTGATAAGCAAGCTGAATATATCCTGCCAAATCTCATAACTTCTCATCAACATCTGCATAGTGAACAGTTCCTGTGACAACAGGCTGCTTTCCTAGCACTTTAGTCACATACACTGACATCATCTTTGCAAGTTCTGCTCTGGTAAGTGGCTGATCAAGTCTCGCACCAGAAATCTCTCTAATAGTCGTAATATCTTTCCCACATGCCCAAAGGTAAGCTTGATTCTGTTCATCTGAAAACTGAGATCCTTCAACAGAGCAAAGCGGAGAAGTAACCTCCCCTGAGTACACACTTTCTACAAAGTTCGACACAGGAACAATGCTATTTCCAGTACTTGATGCTGAAGATGAAGAACTTGAACTACTTGAAGATGATGATGAACTACTTGATCCACCACCTCATCCTCCTCAACCTCCTCCTCAACAAGTATAGGCCCATTGAGCAGTAAGAGCAATGTCTCCATCAGGCATAGTCGCTGGAAGCGCTGGCCTCCATCCGGTAAATCTATGACAACTTCTTGTAGGATTTGCAGGAGCAGTAACAGCAGTTCCATATCCTTGTACAACTGGGACTACAGCAGTTCCTCCATTAGCATTAAAAGTAATTTTATACTTCTTTGGCGCATAGAATCGTCCATAATCAGGCTTAACGGTCTGAAGGGCATATCCTATCACTTTTCCATCTTTCTTAATCTCATGATAAGCCTTAATTGGTTTATTTTTATCTACCCAAGACGGAACCACTGCATGATCAAGATCAGGAGTAATAGAACCTGTTGCTGTGCTAGCTCCTACAGATTTAAACGCTCCTGTTCCGAATAATCCATCATTCTTTGCCCTAAATACTTTTGTCTGATTTTTTCAGGGTGTAGCCATATTCACAAACAAGAGCTTCTCTCCTTCTACTTCCTTAACTTCTACAACACCACTCACAGAATTTAATCCAGATAAAATCTGAATCTCAACACTAGAAGCCAATACTGGACTCTGCGCTACTAATTTATTCAAAACTGCCTTAGTTTCATTAAGTTTAATCCCTGTTCCATCCAATACCACTGGAATTGGATTATTATTACTTGTATAGAAGTTTGTAGCCTGAGGACAGTCTTTAACTTCATATTTTGAGTCAGCATTTCTGATTGAACATTTATCATTTACAGTATATAAGGTAACATCATTAGAAAATAATCCTGACTTCACAGTAATATTTGCTTTTTTGAGATCATTTCCATTAGAAGCCTTAATACTTCAACTAAAGGTTCAATTTCCCTCAATAGAAAGCATAGCCTTCTCTTCCCAGTTAGGAGTACTTTGTACCCTATTAGCTGGACCATATTCAATATCACCATCTACACTTCCAACAAAATCACTAGCAAACTTTACAGAAACTCCTCCATCATAATTAGTGCTCATTCAATACCAAAGATCAAAAGCAACACCTCACTCTCCAGCATCAATATGAGAATCTCCATGAACATTTAATTCTCAAAAGTTATTACTAATAGCATATACAGGCAGATTCTCAAGATCCGCTGCATCCAAAGTAAAGTTTTCCAATGTTAACTTCGCATAATTTTGAATAATCATATGCACATGAGCATTATTGGAGGTCAAAGTTCAGTTTTTTAGAGTTATTTCAGATCACTTTTCAAAATGAGCTGCTTGAGACTGAGTACCACAAGATCCTACCGCATCTGCAACATTATAGGTATGTCACTGAAAATCAATTGTAACCTTTTTTGGTCATGTAGTCTTTTGCTCAGAACTTCCAGTAGTACATACATGAGCACCAACTGCTGTCGTATACAACGCCTTTCCAGCAGAAATATCCTTTGTAAGAAGAATAGTATCCCCATCACTAGCAGAAGCTATCGCATCTTGTAAAGTCAAGAATCCCTGATTTCCAATTTTAGCCTCTCCAGCAATAGGAGCATAAACATAATCATCTGCTATAAGAAAGTATCAAATAAGTTTACCCCCATTTTTTACCTCAGCATATCTAGCAAAAGAGCCTGAAAGATTCGTCCAATCTCCTTTCGAACTTGCACTAAGATCATACGCAAGAGATGGAGATCCAGACTTAATTACCTTCAGTGCTTTTCTATAAATAGAATCTTTCTTTTCAAAAAGAGGATATCATGATTCATTAAAAATCACCTTTTCTCATCAAAAATCAACCACTTGAGACTTCGTATTCAAATAATAATCCGTTGTATCAGAATATTGCAATTTAGTACCGGTATAATCAACCGTTCCATCATCTTTCATCAAAAGAGGAATCTCATCATCAGAGCCAATAGTAAAATATTTCACAAGCGTAGATCCACCCACATTCATTCCTAAGCTAGAAATTATTCCAGCAGACAATTCACCAGACATATGAGCACCTGTTGCAGACATCAACACATCAAGAGATGGCATCACCACTCCTGAAGCATCTACCACTTCTCCAGTAGCTTGAACTACTTCTTCAAAAACCTGTGCTGCCGTCCCCGTTACACTCTCCTCTGCAGAAGCAGAAGCTAAATCCTCTTGTACAGAAGAACCCTCAATTGCCAAGCTCTCTCCTTGCACAGTTGAAGCAACAGACTCACCCTCCTCCGCGAGTGAAATCCCTGTTGGCACAAAGATATTAGCCTGCAACATAACGAGCGACATAATCGCCAACCCTTTGACCATTTTCTTGTCTATCATGATAAGGCATAAAAAATAAAAACAAAACATCAGCAGAAAAAACTGACTAGAAAGAAAATTTTTTCCACTGAAAACACTCTTAATATAAGGATGTGATACCCTTAATTCAAGAGGAGTTTTCTCAG
>ERZ773014.342-NODE-342-length-32263-cov-42.904030_pt1 | contig 32263 bp, 41 predicted proteins | sample MGYA00580841_ERZ773014 | MGnify/ENA primary metagenome ERZ773014 (study PRJEB29015, sample SAMEA2737989) | human oral metagenome | biome: human oral; feature: human-associated habitat; material: dental | place: China | collected 2067 ... | reverse complement strand
TTTCTGAAAGATTTGAAACAGCTAAAAAAAATGATGTTGAAAGACTTTTAAGAACGGAAGTTAATTATGTTTTGAATCAAGCTACTTTAGATGGGTATAAAGAAGCTGGAATAGAAAAATACGAATTCAGTGCTACTTTGGACAATAGAACGAGTCAAATTTGTTCTGAGTTGCATGGAGAAGTATTTGAAATAAAAAAAATTGCAGTTGGTCTTAATTATCCACCGATGCACCCAAGGTGCCGAAGTACAACAATACCTATTATTGATTATGAAAGTTTAGCTAAACAAGGTAGAGAAGAACTTGGAGAAAAAGATATAACTTTTGGTGATAAAGAAACATTGACAGATTATGAAAATAAGAGTATAAATGAGTTTAAGGAAGTAAGCTCAATAAAAGAAGCTAATGAATTTGCTGAAAAATTAGGACTAAGAGCTGATTATACTGGAATAGATTTAAGATGTGCTAATGAATGGAATAAAGGTCTATATGAAATGAAAAATAAATTTCCTGAAGTAGTTGAAAATATAAAATTTATAGGTTCTACTCAAATTAGAAATAAATTAATTCTTCAGGAAATTGAAAATGATTTAAGAAAAGCTGGATTTTCAAAAGAAGCTATTACAGATTCTTTAGAATACGCAAAAAGAGAGTATAAGATTATTGTAAACAAAAATGCAATGGCAGTTTCATTATTCATAGATAAAGATAATGAAGATCCTGTAAATATAATAAGGGCTAAATATCAAGGAATAACTATGAATAGTTTACATTTTAAAAATTATGAAGAAGTAACAGAATCTCTTAAAATGCAGGTGAATGGAAAATGGCATCCTGTTGGCTGTGATACGGTTAAAGCTGTTTTTGATCATGAATTTGGGCATCAGTTGGATAGTTTTTTAGGAATAAGAAATAAAAAAGAAATGATAGAAATATTAGAGGAAAACAAAAAAGAAAATGGAAAATTTTTATCAGAATATTCTATTTTTAATAAATTAGATGAAATTAATATAAAAGAAACTATAGCTGAAGGATGGAGCGAATACTGTAATAATCCTAACCCAAGAGAATTATCTCAAAAAGTGGGTAAACTAATAGAAAGAGAATATAATATTTATAAAAAGGGGAGTGAGTAGATATGTTTGTAGATTTACCTAAAAAAATAATTGAAGCAAAAGAGAAAGGTTATATTAACAGCAGACTTGAAATAATAGTAGATACTCCACCTCAATGGGTTTTAGATGAATTGGATAAGTTTTTTAAAGATTTTAAAGAAATTATGGAAAGTGAAGGCTATTTTAATAATTAGAATAAAACCAAGAGCACTTAGATAAAAACTAGGTGCTTTTTTTATTGCAAAGAAAGGAGGAGGTACTGTGAAACATTTACTAACAATTATTCAAGCAGGATTGATACTAGGTAAAATATTTGGTTGGATAAACTATAAATGGATTATCATTCTATTGCCTTTAATAATTTATTTTGGAATATTAATAATATCTTTTATTGTTATCGGAATAATATCCTATATAGAACATCTTAAACTGAATAAATTATTAAAAGAACTTAAAGTAAAAAAATAAATATTTTTACTTTGTCGTACTGGAGGACAAAAAACACCTGGATAAAATAGTCACACAGGACTTTAAACAGGAGGATAAAATGAAAAATTTTAAACTTAATATTCAACAATTTGCAGAATCAGGAGAACCAAAAACATTTACTCAAGAAGAAGTTGACAAGATGATTGAAAGTAGACTTAAAAGAGAAAATGAAAAGTTTGAAAAAGCAAAAAAAGAACTTGAAAGACAGCACAATGAATCTATTGAAGATTATGAAGAAAGAATAAAAAATGCTAATCTTTCTGCAGAAGAAAAGCATAAAAAAGAACTTGATAAAATTCAAAAAGATTTAGATGCTAAGAATGCTGAACTTACTAAAATTAAAACAGATGAAATAAAAAGAACAACTCTAACAAAATATAAAATGCCTGAAAAATTCTTAGATAGAATTTCTGGAGTTACTGAGGAAGAAATTGAGGCATCTGTTAAAGGTTTTGCTGAAACAATGGGAGAATATGTAAAATCTCTTGGTGCTAGTGGAGTACCAGGTGCAATGAATGGTGGAAGTGAAGACAAGAAATACACAAAAGATGATTTCTCAAAAATGACTTTGTCTGAAAGAACAGAATTATTTAATACAAATAAAAAATTATATGATGAATTGAAAGGAGAATAAGATATGGCAGGAGAAACAAAAGTAGAACATTTAATAATACCAGAAGTATTGGAAGATATGGTAAGACAAGAATTACCACACAAATTAGTATTTGGACCACTTGTTGATATCAATAATAAATTAGAAGGAGTTCCAGGGAATGTGTTAACTATTCCTAAATGGGGTTTACTTGGAATAGCAGAAGATGTTGCAGAATTAGGAGCTGTTCCCTATGAGAATCTAACAACATCTAAAACAGAAGTAACAATCAAAAAGATAGCTAAGGGGGTACATTTTTCAGATGAAGCTTTATTATCTGGCTATGGTGACCCATTAGGTGAAGGTGTATCACAATTAACTGTATCTATTGCAAGAAAAATAGATAATGATGTTTTAGATGAAATTAAAAAAGCAAAGTTAAAATATAATAGAAAGTCTGTTAAATTATCCTATGATGTCTTAGCTGATGCTTTAACTAAATTTGGAGAAAAAATAGATATCCCTAGAGTTGTGTTCATAACGCCTGACCAATATGCTGAGCTTAGAAAAGATAAAAATTTCCTAGCTTTAAAAGATATTGCTGGTAAACCTTTAATGATGACAGGAGTTATTGGAGAACTTTGTGGCGTTCAGTTAGTTGTTACATCTAATCCAGCATTAGTTAAAGCTAATGAAGTGACAAACCCAATTATTGAAGCTGGTGCTATTGGCTTATTATTAAAAAGAAGTCCACAAGTTGAAAAAGCAAGAGATATTGACCATAAGGCAACTAAGGTTAATATAGACCAACATTATGGTTTATATATTAAAAACGATAGTAAAATATTATTACTTACAACAAAGAAGCCTGAAATAACAGTATCAGAAGCATAATTTATAAAGCACTTAGAATTTAATTTCTAGGTGCTTTTATTCTATTGAGAGGTTAAATATGGAAGAAATTTACAACAAAATAATTGAAAAAGTGAAAGAACTTACAACAGTTAGCAATGAAGCTAAGTTGAAACTTCAAGTAACTATTTTAGTTAGAAAATCTTTAAATTTTATGAATAGAGATGACTTTCCTGTTGAATTAATAGAGCCTTTCTCAGAACATTTAGCATTAAAAACTATTGAAGAAATAGAAATACAAGGGAGTATTGCTAAAGTCACTGAGGGAGATACAACAATAGAATATGACACATCTAATAATACAACTGATGAAATGTTTTTATCTTTAAAAAGCCAATTATTTAGATTTAGAAAGGTTGGTACTATATGAGTATTTTAGATAAATTACATAATGATAGAGTTACAGTTATTCGTTCTGTTACTATTACAGATGAATATGGTGGAGCTTTTGAAGAACAAAGAGAAGTATTAAAAGATATTCCTTGTAGACTTTCACAGAAATGGTTAAGAAGTGCAACACCAGGAATGGTTAATAGTAGTGCACAAGAATATAAACTCTTTGTGGGGTTAGATGTAGATATAAAGCAAAATGACTTGTTAAAAGTTGTAAGGAAAGCCGATGGAGCTGTTTATATGTTCAAGGCATCAAAACCTTTGGCATACAACATCATAAAGCACAAGGAAATAGTCTTAACAGAAGTTTCTGAAAATGAGGTAGATTATGGAGCTTAAAGGGTTTAAAGAATTTGACAAGATTCTTGATGAAATAAAAGCAAAAGCTCCACAAGCTACTGAAAAATTTTTAATGCTACAAGCAGAAGATTTAAAGAAAGATGTAAAAGAATTAACACCAGTTGATACCGGGACCTTAAAGAATTCTTGGCACAGAGAGAATGGAAAAAGATTAACTGGAAAAAAGTTTACTCAAATTATATTCAATATTTGTGATTATGCCACCTCATGTTGAGTATGGTCATAGAACAGGAAGAAACAAAACTAAATTTGTCAGAGGTAGATTTATGCTTAGAACAGCAGTAGCTATGAGACAAATTAAATTCTATAAAGATTTAAAAAATTTTTATGGAGGATTGATAAAAAAATGAAATGGTCAGATATAAGGAATGCATTAAATAAGATTATTTCAGAAAAGTTAAAGGTAAATCCTTATAGTGAAGATATAGACAATGTCAAAAAACCTTGTTTTTTCATAGATTTAGTTAGTTATAAGAAAGAATTTAATTCTGAATATAGAGAGCTAAAAACAATAGATATTGATATTATCTATTATCCAAAAACTAATGGAAAGCTTACTAATGCTGAAATATTAGAGAATTTAGAAAACTTAGATAATGCTTTGGAAATAGAAGGTAAAAAGGTTTTGCATGTGCTGGATAGATATCTAACTTTAAGAAATACAGATATAAAAATTGTAGATAAAGTTGGACACTATGTATTTACATTAAGTCTATATGACTTATATGGAAAACCTTATGATTATGAACTTATGAAAGATTTAAAATTGAGATTTAAAGAAGGAGGTAGCAATTAATGGGAAATGAAGTAGGACAAATAAAGCCATTCCCTGATTTGAAAGTTGCATTTGAAACTTTGGCTAGAACAGCTATCCAAAGAAGTGCTAGAGGAATTGCTTGTTTAATTTTAAAAGATAGTAAAAAAAGTACTAAATGGGTTACATTAAAAACTATAGCTGATTTGAAGGATAAAGAGTGGGATGCTAAGAATGTTAAATACATTAAATTAGTAATGCACTATGGGGCTAAAAAAGTACTGATTAGAGTATTACAAACAGGAGAAAACTTAGATGATGCTTTAGGTGAATTTAAACAAAGAAAAATGCACTGGTTAGCTTACCCAGGGGCAGAACAAGCTGATGACCAAAAATTAGTAACTTGGACTAAAGAAGTATTTGGAACTGATGGGGCTATTGGTAAAAATGTAAAATATGTATCTAGTTATGCAAATGATACCGATCATGTTGCTATTGTGGAGTTAGGAAATAGAGAATATAAGTCTATTTATGGTGATTTTACTGCTCAAGAATACACTGCAGCAATAGCTGGACTTATAGCTGGTATGCCTATCAATCGTTCAGCTGATAACTTTGTAATGAGTGATTTAACAGAGGTTGATTACTTTGAGCCTAAGCTAGGTAAATTCTCTCTTTATATGGATGATGAAAAAGTTAGAGTAAATTATGGTGTCAACTCAAAAACTACTTTTGATAGTATTTGGAAAAAGGATACTAGAAAAATAAAGGTAGTTGAAGGAATGGGATTTGTAACTGATGACATAAAAGATACATTTAAAAATTACTGGTTAGGTATTTATATATGTGACTATAATAATAAAATGAACTTCTGTTCTAATGTTACAAAAGTTTACTTTAAAGAAATGGCTCCAAATGTTTTAAATGGTGACTATAACAATATGATAGAAATAGATTATGAAGCACAAAAAAGATTAGTTGTATTAGATGGAAAAGATCCAGATGATTTAACAGAAATGGAAATCTTAAAATATCCATCTGGTGATGATGTATTTTTAACTGGTGATGTTAGATTCTCTGATACTATGGCTAATTTGAGCTTAATTATTAAAATGTAATAGGAGGTTATAATGGCAGATATAAATATAAGAGGCTATCATACTATTGCTGGTGCTCATGGTACTCTGTGGATAGATAATGAGAAAATAGCAGAATTTACAAAAGTAAATGCAAAAGTAACAGCTGATAGAAAAGATGTACAATTAGGGCTATCTGTGGATAGTAAAATTGTAGCTTTAAAGGGTGAAGGGAGTGTTACTCTTGAAAAAGTATATTCTAGAGGTAAAAAAATACTTGAAAAATTAGTGAAAGGGAAAGATGTTAGAGTTAGAATAGTAACTAATCTAGCTGACCCCAATACACCTGGGAAACAAGAAGAAAGAATTTCTTTAGACAATGTTTGGTTTAATTCAATAGATTTAATCAACATTACAAAAGGAGAAGTTGTTGAGGAAGAATATCCATTTGGATTTACTCCAGAAGATTTAGCTTATGAAAATGATATAAAATAGGAGGCTTAGATGTTAGTTACTGCAGAAATGTTACTTGAAAATAGTAAAAAAATAAATAATGAAGAAAGAAAAAAAGTTAAAATCCACATAAAAGAACTTAATGGAGAGATTGAATGTGAGTTGCTAAATAAAGAGGATTACTTAGATTTAATCTTGTCTAAAGAGAAAGATAAAGATTTAGAAGTTATATATAATTCTTGTCCTATTTTTAGAGATGATAAATTAATAGATAGATTAGGTTGCAAAGCTAGACCAACACAAGTTGTAGCAAAAGTTTTAAAGGACCCAACAATCTATAAGTTATCTGATCTTATTTTAGTAGCTTCTGGGTATGGTGAAGTAGATTTGGTTAGACTAGCAGAAGAAACAAAAAACTAATAGAGAGCGACTGGAAATTAAGTACAGTCGCTCATTACTTGAATAGAGGACATACTTTGGAACAACTTAGAAAACTTTCTGAAAAAGACTTATTTTATATGTACCTTTTAAAAGAATAATGCTATAATATGGTATGTTAAATTCATTTTAGGAGGAGAGATTTATGAAAAAAGTTTTATTAGGATTAATGTTATTATTCTCAGTTGTTAGTTTTGGAGCAACGAGGTATATCACTAAAAATGGCACATTCCCTTATACAAGAACTAAAGAACAATTAGATGAGATAGTTATGTATGTTAACTCAAAAGATATGCCAGCATTAGAAAAATACATGAATCAATTAATTAATTCAGGTAATGGTGGATATTTAAAGCCAGGATTAGAGGTAGAAGTAGTCGATACAGCAGATTTTGCTAGTGTGGTAAAAATAAGAATAGTTGGAGATACAGTTCAAGCTTGGACAATTAGAGAGGCAATTCAAAGAAAATAAAAATATTTTGAAAGGAATTTATTGTGATTTTAGGATTTATTATTTTTATAGGAATAGCCTTTTTTGTTATATTAATGTATCAAGATTATTTAAAAGAACAAGAAGAAAAAGAACAATATTCAGATTTTTTAAAAGGCACAAATGTAACATTAGATGAGTTTGTAGAAGAAAGAGATAAAATAGATAAAAAATTTTCTGAAAATGATGTGCTTTGGGCTATTTATAATAAAAAATTATTAAGTTATTTTTTAAAAAAAGATTTTGGTTTATATAGAAATACATTATTAAATATGGCAAAGATGTTACATAAAGAAAAAAGAAGAAGTGAAGAATTACAATTTTATTTGAAAGTTTTATATTGTGATTTAAGTGGGAAGGGTAATAATAATTCAACTGATTCTAAGGAAATGTTAATTATTCCATCTGGTGTATATAAAAGCATTTTGAAACTTAAAGAATATTTTAATGAAAATATGATTGATAATTGTTTCAAAATAAAATTCCCTTTTCATTATTGTGATAAAGAAATATTCACAAATATTGTAAATGATATTTTTTCTGAAGAAAATTTAGCCATGATTTTAGATAAATATTTAGATGAGATGAAAAAAGAATATAAATAATTGTTATTTTTATTTAAAAAGTTTTTCTTTATACAATAAAATAAGTAATCAAACACTAAGAGGAGTATAAAAGCTCCTCTTTTTTATTTGGAGGTGAGAATTTGGAGCATGTATTAAGTGCTAGATTGGAACTTAAAGATAAATTTACATCTGTAATATCTAAAGCAGAAAAAGGACTTGCAGGACTTTATCAAAAAGCTAAATCTATGGATTGGGAAAAAGTTAATAGTGGACTTAATAAATTCGGAGCAGTTGCTATTGGTGGACTTGCTGGAATAGGTGCCATTGCTGGAAGTTCTCTAACTGCTTTTGCAGATTTAGAAGATCAAGTAAGAAGAAATAAAGCTATTATGGGGGCAACAGCAGCTGAAGAAAATATGCTAATGGCTCAAACAAGAGAACTTGGAAGAAGTACAAGATTTACAGCACAAGAAGTAGCACAAGCTCAAATGTATCAAGCTATGGCTGGGATGAAAACTAATGAAGTATTAGAAATGACACCTAAGCTTTTAAAGCTTTCTATTGCTTCAGGGGAAGATTTAGCAAGTACATCGGATCTTCTTACTGATAACATAAGTGCTTTTGGATTGACATTGCAAGATGCTGATAGGTTTATGGATGTTATGGCTGCAACAGCTAATAATACAAATACAAGCATTGCACAACTAGGAGAAGCATATAAGTATGTGGCATCTACTTCAAGAAACTTTGAAAGTTTAGAAGAAACAAATATTATTCTAGGATTATTAGCAGACAGTGGACTTAAAGGTTCTATTGCAGGAAGAAATTTAGCAGCAATTTATGCAAGACTTTCTAAAACAACTCCTGACATGGATAAGGCTTTAAAAAAGGTTGGTGTAACTCTTTATGATAATAATGGGAAATTTAAAGGACTTAGAAAAATTATAGAAGAATTAAAACCTAAACTTGCCGCTATGTCAGAAGAACAAAGAAACTATTTCTTAGCTACTATTGCTGGAACAGAAGGTTTAAAAGTAATGAATAATCTTCTAGGAACTTCAAAAGAAGGAATAGAAAAAGCAGAGAAAGCAATATTAAATGCCAATGGTGCAACTGAAAAAATGGCTAATGAAATGGGAAAGACTACTAAAAATAAAATAGCTGAATTTAAAAGTGCTGTTGACGATCTAAAAATATCTATTGGAGAAGGGTTAGCTCCAACAGCAGTAGATTTTATAAATAAATTCACAGATAAAATGGCAGAATTAAACTCAAAAGGTACTTTTAACACAGAAAATGTGGAAGCTTATTTTAATAGAATATTTACTCTTACAGCAGAGGCTATAAAAGGTTTTGCTGCATTAAAAGTAGCAGCTATGGCAGAAAAAATTTTCCCAGGAGCAGGTAAATATGTTATAGGAAGTTATGCTGCATATAGGGCAGGTGAATTTGTTGGAGATTGGGCAGGAGAGAAAATAGGAAGAACTAAAAATAAATGGGACTTAAGAAAAGAGTATCAAGCAAAAGGCTATACTTGGGATGAAGCTAATGCACAGGCTGAAAAAGATATAGAAACAATGGACTTGAGAAACAGTAAAACAGATACTGATGAAAATATAATGTATATAAAACAAAGAATGTTCAAAGAAAAACTAAAAGATAATAAAAATTCTGGAAAAGGAATAGAACAGTTATTGAAGGAGACTGAAGAAGAATTTAGAGAAAGAAGAAATTTTGCTAAATTAAGTCCAGAAGAATTAACAAAAGAAGAAAGAGCACAAAAAAATAAAACTGTTGAATCTTTAAACAAACCTATTTTATCCACTAAACCTTTGCCAGAAAGACAAAAAACAGACCTAGAAAAAGTCAGTGATAAATTAGGATTTAAAGCTCCTATATCTCCATTATCAACTACATTTTCTCCTCAAGCAAATGTAGAAATAAATAAAAATGAAATTCTTGAAACTAAAAAAGAGAATATCCCTACTATCTCCCCTATTATTAATCTTAAAAATGACAAAGATAAATTTGTAAAAGATAAAGCTTTAAATCTACCAGTAAAAGATATTTCTAATAAAAAAGAAGAATCTAAGAAAGAAAAAATAGAATTAGTAAATCCAAATTATGATAGATTTACAGCAAAATTAATTTCTGTTATTGAAGAGCAAAGAAAAAATAACAAAATAGTAGTAGAGAGTAAAAATCCAAATTATATAGTTAAACCTTCTGAAAAAATAAAGGTTCCAGAAGATAAGAAAAATAATAATGATATTAAAATACCTCCTCAAAATGTTACATTTTCTCCTCAAGTAAATGTTAATATGGGGGGAGTTGTGATAAAAAATGAAGTAGATATAGAGAAAACAGCTGAAATGTCTAAACAAAAAATAATTGCAGAATTAAGAAATTTTGTACAAATAACAAAATAAGGAGATGATGTTATGAGACCAACATTTATCCTGGTTAAAGATAGCACTAATACTCCTTTTTTCTTTGTAGTTCCACCATTGGATTTAAGGATAGAGAGTGACCAGGATTTACAAACTATAAAAATAATTGATTTAGGAGAGAAAACATTAATTGGAAATAGAAAAGCTGAAAAGATTAGTTTTTCCACATTTTTTCCAAGTATGAAATCTCCTTTTTTTAATTTTATTTTATCAACTACTCCTACCAATTCTATGGAAACTTTAAAGAAATTAAAAGATGATAAGGAAAAATTAACTTTAATTATCCCAGAATTTAATATTTTCTTTAAATGCTATATTCAAACCTTATATTTTTCAGTTACTGAGAGAACAGGGGATATAGATATAGAAATAACCCTTGTTGAAATAGAGAAGAATAAAACCTTGACAGATGTAGCAAGAGGGCTATTAGAGAGGTAAATATATGGAAAAAGTAAAGATTTATGTGAATGGAAAAGAATATAAAAATATATTTACTAGAGTTATATGGAGTGGGGCAATTCACGGAACTGCAAGAAAATTAGAAGTTGAGTATCTAGGAGATATTATAACCAACATTGGAGATGAAATTATATTTTCTTATGAAGAAGAAAAGTTATTTTATGGTAAAGTTTTTCAGCATTCTAGGAAAGGTGAAACTGAATTAAAAAGTTTTTATGCATATGACAATTCTATTTATCTGAATAAAAATAACTTTGTTAAGAACTTTTTTAAGAAAAAACCATCTGAAATATTAAAGAAAATTTGTGGAGAACTTAATTTAAAAGTAGGTAAAATTCCAAAAGATGAAGTTACTTGTACTTATCCAGCTATTGATAGAACTGGTTACGAAATTATATTGAATGCATATACTATTCAACATAGAAAAAATAAAAAGATTTATTCTATTGTGAGTAATGAACAAGCAATAGATATAGTTGAGCAAGGAACTTATACAGATGTTCTTTTGACAAGTGCTGATAATATTTCAACATCTTCATATGAAGAAAGCATAGAGAATATGATAAATCAAATTGTTATCTATAAAGTAGAAAAAGAAAAGCAGCAAATAGTTAATAAAGTAGAAAATGCAGAAGATAAAAAGAAATTTGGACTATTTCAACAGGTTATGGAGTATGAAAAAGATGTAGATAATATAAACAATGCTAGGGATATGTTAAAAAGTGTAGAAAAGAGTGCAAGAATATATTGTTTAGGAAATATCTTAATTCAAGCAGGTTATAATATTGGAATACAAGAGCCACACACTGGACTGATTGGAAGTTTCTTAGTTAAATCTGATACTCATATCTTTGAAGGTGAAACTCATTTCTGTAATCTTGAGTTAGCTTTTGAAAATGTTATGGATAAAGCTCAATTTGAGAATAAAGAAAAGGCTAAGAAAAATAAAAAGAAAAAAAGGTAAGAAGAAAAGTAAGTTGGATGAATTATTTCCAGAAGGGTGGGATAAAAAGAAAAAATGAGTGAATTAGGAATTTTAATGGGGGAAATGATAGGACAAGCTACAAAAGGGACATCTATCATAAAGGCTTCTGTGGTTACTCCACCCCCAAACTTAACAATTGAATTTGATGGGCAAGTTATACCTAGTGAGCAGATATATTGTAGTAATTATCTTTTGCCACACTATCATAGAGATTACAAAATCAATGGAGTTATAGATGAAATTAAAATAGATGTATCTAGTTATGACTATGATAATAATACACAAGATGCTATGGGACATAAGATTCCAAAATTAACTGGAAAAGGAAAATATGAGGGTAGTGGAACATACAAATCACACAAGGATATTTGGTTTGAGGATACTTTAAAAAAAGGTGATGAAGTGTTAGTTGTAGTTCTAGGAGTATATTATGTAGTTGTTACAAAGATAGTTAAAATGCCAAGTAAAGCAATAGAGGGGGTGTAATGTGGAAAAAGATTTCAATATTTTTCTTAAAAAAGCTGAAACAGAAGTTGAAGAAATGCCAACTTTTAAGGAATATGCAATAGACTTTAAAACTGGAGAATATATAAAAGATGAAAATAACGATATTAAAGTTTTAGAGAAAAATGAAGCTTTAAAAGTATGGATATTCAAAGCATTGAAAACTGAAAGATTTAGATATACAGATGTGCACAGCGATAATTACGGAAGTGAGTTAGAAACTCACATTGGTACTGTCTATCAAAAATCTGTAAAAGATGCATTAATGATTAATCAAATAAGAGATACATTACTAGTAAACCCTTACATCACAGAGTGTTATAACTTTGAAATTTCTAATGAAGATGAATATATTCCACAGATAACCTTTAATGTTAAAACTGTGTATGGGGAGCTAGAAATGGAGGTGTAAATGAAAGATAAAATAGAATTAAGAAATGCTTTCTTAGATAATCTTAAAAACCCACTTTCAAAAATGGAAGGGACTTTCAATTTTGATATTGCAGCAACTTTTGGGATTACAGCAGAAGAAGTTTACAAAGAATTAGAGTTCTGGGAGAAACAAACATTCATAGATACAGCTACAGAAGATGACTACATTGATAAACATGCATTAATGTTTGGAGTAAAAAGAAGATCAGGAACTAAGGCAAAAGGTACTTTAAAAGTAACAGGAAAAGCAAATTCTATCATAGAAGAAAATACAATATTTCTTAATAGAGATGGTATAAAATATAAATCTTTAAGAAAAGAATATCTAAGTACATCAGGAGTTGCTGAAATAGAAATAGAATGTTTATCTGAAGGAAAAATAGGTAATGCTGCAATAGGAGAAATTACAACTTTTGAAATTCAAAATAGCAATATTTACAGTGTTATAAATGAAAAAGAAATTATAAATGGATATGATAAAGAACCTAATTCTGTACTGGTTGCTAGAGCTAAGGAAAAAGCTACAAGACCAGCTCACAGTGGGAATATTTATGATTATGAGCAATGGGCGAAGCAAGTTGATGGAGTTGGAAAAGTGTTAGTAAAACCTCTTTGGAATGGAAATGGAACTGTAAAAGTTCTGATTGCTAACTATAACAATGATATTGCAGATTCATCTCTAATACAGAAAGTTAGGGAAAGAATAGAAAGAGATGATGGTAGACCAGTTGGAGCTGATGTAACTGTTGATAGTTTTAAAGCTAAAACAATCAATATAGAGGTTAAAACTATTTTAAAATCTGGATATACTATATCTGATGTGAAGGAAAAAATTGAATCTCTCTTAAAAGCTGTTATAAAAACTGGAAGTGCTACATTTGAAAAATCTAATAAAACAATATTATCTATTAATCGTTTAGAGAAATTTATATTAGAAATAGATGGAGTAAATGATAACTTTGTAAAAGTAAATACCTCTAACTCTAATATAGAAATCGCAGAAGATGAAATATTAATAGTTGGGACAGTGATTATAAATGAGCAATAGATTAATTAAGAAAGTTTCAAAAATAGCTAGAAATAGTTTACAAGAAGATTTAATCAGAACACTAGATTTAATATGTGAATATGCTAAAAATGATATACAGAAATACAAGGAGCTATTATTTATAGCTTTTTTTAATGAGCAACAAGTGGCTAACTATGAGAGATTTATGGAGTTAGATTATAAAAATGGTTGGAGTTTACAAGATAGAAAAGACAGAATTATCTATACTTTACTATCAAAAAATATCTTTACACCCCATGTTTTAAAGGAACAAGCTAAAATATTCACAAATGGAGAAATTGAAGTTATCGAGAATTATAATGATTATTCGTTTATAATTAAGTTTACTTCTGTCGTTGGGATACCCTCTAATTTGGATAACTTTAAAAACTTTATTCATATTAATAAACCTGCTCATCTTAATTTTAGTATTGAATTTAGATACAACACACATAATCAAGTAGCATATTTACTTCATAAAAATTTAAAAGTAAAAACTCATAAAGAGATTTATGACACAAGGCTTTATGAAGATAGCGAAGTAGCAGGAAAGTACCATAAACACATAGAAATAAATAATTTCAGAAATGATGAATTAAAAACAAAAACACATAAAGAAATTTACGATGAAAGGAGATAACAGATGTCAGATTATACAAAACATTTAAGATTAATAAAACCTAGCGGGAATGAGTATTATGATGTAGAAAATTTTAATCATAATGCAGAGTTGATTGATAAAGAAACAGAAGATTTAAGTAATAAAGTAGCAAAAATACAAGAAGGAGCAACAAGAGAGAAAGCAGGAATTGTACAATTTGGTACTGAGGAAGGAAAAGCATTAGAGGGAATGATGTTAGCTAGACTTGCTGGGTGTGTAGGCTATGGAGGAGATATTCAAACTGCAGGAGTTAAGGATGTTAATTATATCTATTATGATAAAAACACTAGAAAAATGTACAAGTGTTTAAATCAAAATAGTGATGTGTCTGCAAATGTTGTTAATTTTATTCCATTAGATAATAACTCATTATCTGAAAGAGTAGACAGTTTATCTAAATTTAAATTTGAGGTTGTAAATGTTACGAGTAATAAAGGTACTAGTGGTGGGTTTGGATTAATGTGTTGTGGTAATCTAAGAATAATATATTTTTCAAACATACAGGTTAAAAACGAATATGAAACAACATTTAGATTACCTGATTGGTTTTGTCAAGGGATAAAAGTAGTAGCAGGGTCTTGTGCTAATGGTAGTGGTATGCAAGGAGGAGGTGCTGCTGAAGTAGCTATTGACCCTAATAATAAACTATTAAAATTTTATCCTGCAAATATAGGTGGTTATAGTGGAAATTTAGAATTTACAGGACAATTAATAACAGTTGCAATATAAAGGAGAGGCTCAACTATGAAAATAATAAACTTTTATAAAAAAGAAAAACTAATATTCTCAGTTTATGCTGAGAACTTAAATGATGTATTGGCTAAACCAGTATCATATTTTAGTGGATATAGTCTTGATATGATTATAACTGACATAACTTATCAATACCCAATCTTTAAAGATGATGTGTTGAGAGAGATGACAAAAGAAGAAAAAGTAAGGGCAAATATACCTGTACAATTAGAAGATGGAGAAATAATAAAAGATAAGAAATTAATAGTAATACCTAAACCTGCTGGAAATCAAAAGTATATGTATTGGGAAAAAGAAAAATCATTATGGATATTGGATAATCAAAAGGAGTATGATGATTATTGTGCTTTAATTGACAATCTAAAAGCAGAGGCTTTAGCATATGGGTTTGATTACAAAGTTGATGGAAAAGAACACAGACAGAAATGCAGAGATAAAGACATCATCTGGATAGCTATGTCAGCTTTATTGTTATTCTTAGTTAAAACCTTTATGGGAAAAGAAATTAAAAAGACTTGGTACTTTGAAGATGATTTTGGAAAAGAAATGGACCTAATGGATTTCATTCAATTAATGTTTTTTGGAAGTACATTTATTCAATCTGTTTATGATACTGAAAATTACTTCAAGACAAAAGTTAATCCAAAAGACCTCTCAAAAGATGAATTTGAGAAAAAAAGAAAAGAAATACATAATGCACTAGCAAAGGGCTAATTTAAAGAATTTTTATTATTAAAGGTAGTTTTATATGGCTGCCTTTTTTAAATTGCTTTAAATAGCAAATTACGAGGTCAGTTTAATAATTTTTATATAAAGAAATAAAGGAGATGGTAAAAATGAATAAGTTTTCTGAAAGAAGTAAAGCAAAACTTAAAACTGTTGATATAAAACTTCAAAATCTTATGAATATAGCTATAAAAAATAGTCCTTATGATTTTGGAATAACTGAGGGTATTAGGACACTTGAAAGACAAAAAGAGTTATTTGCACAAGGCAAAACAAAAACTTTAAAATCATATCATTTAGTAGGTAAGGCTGTTGATATTAAAGTTTATATTAATGGAGAAATAACTTGGGATTTTAAATATTATAAGGAAGTTGCAAATCACATCAAAGAAGTAGCAAGAAAATTAGGGTATGTAATTACCTGGGGTGGAGATTGGAAAACATTTAAAGATGGTCCACATTTCCAAATTGAAAACTAATTAATAAACAGTCTGGCCAGACAAATTTATTATAAAAATTTAAAAAATTTAGGAGGTTTAAATTATGAAAGGTTTAGTAGTTGGATTAATTTTAAAATTATGGGCATTTTTAACAGGATTTTCTTTGGAACAATGGGGATGGATGGCATTAGCTGTTGGAATAGTTGCTTATATGATTTATAACAGAAAGAAGTATGTGCAAATATTTGATAATGCTGTAGTGTATGCAGAAACATCTTTTAATTATGGAGATAATCTTAAAAAGTTAGATGGAGCTGTAACATTTATAATAGAAAGAACAAATAGCCTACCATTTATAGCAAGAGTTATAATTAGAAAATTTTTAAGCAGAAAAAGAATGGTAGATATCATAGAAACAACACTACAAAAATTTTCTAATGTGTTTGGTACTGGTAGAAAAATAGATATAAAAGGAAATGAGGAAGATGGAGAAAAGTAAATTAATCCTGGATCCAATTTCAAACGGGAAGGCAATTTTATTGCAAGATTATATCTATTCAATTAATGGGTATGATATAACAGTTTTCAAAGGATTTGTAACGGATGGGGCATCAGTGCCTCATTCTTTACAATGGCTATATAATCCATTTGGAAAGTATATAAAGGCAGCAATTATCCACGATTATTTATACAGTTGTTATAACAATACTGGAATTAATCGTACCTTAGCAGATAAGATATTTAATTTTGTTATGAAAGAAACAAATGTAGATGTAAGAACTAGAAGAAAGTTTTATGCAGCAGTGAGAGCATTTGGAGAAACATCATGGAAAACTAAATTGCAAAATGAGGGATACAAGGATAGAGCTATAATTGATAAAACTGAGGAAGCTAGAAAGTATTATAATCATTGGGGGAAAATACTGGGGTTGTAGGTGGTGCTATGGAAAAAACTTTATTAGAATATGGCATAGTTGGAGCTATTTTATTGTACTTTCTTTGGAAAGATAAGAGTACCTTTGAAATGTATAAAAATACTATGCAAAGAATGGCAGATTTATTAGAAGCTATACAAAAAGAACAATCGGAATTAAAAAAAGATATGGAGGAGATTAAAAAAATCATAAAGTAAAGGGGTAGGATTTTTCCTGCCCCTCTTTTTTTATTGTAAAAAAATTTTTAAAAAGTTTACGTTATTTGTTTTTAAATTTTTTTAAACTTATGAATTTATGAGATATTGAATAATTAAAAAAATATTTAAAAAAAGTATTGACATACTCGTACAAGTATGATATTATTAAAGTGTGAAAGGGAAATGCAATCAACACTTCCCAAATAAACCAAGAGTGATAAAACTCTAAGCCTTAACTACTTGGATTATATCGCTTATTGGTAAAAAAATCAAGGAGTGATGAAAATGACAAAAGGTTTAAAAGAATTAAGAGAAAGAGTTTTAAAAAACGGAAAAGGTGAATTTGATTTAACAGATGATTATATAGCATCTGGAAATGACAGTAAATATTCCCTAATTTGGAGAGGAACAAGACAATTTGTAAGGGGATATAATTCATTGAAAGCTATAAAAGAAGATTTAAAAAATAGAGGTCTTTAATTAGACCTCTCAGGAGGAAAAATGCAAGAAAAAAGGAAGGGTTATAAAACCCAAGAACAGCAAAACAAAGCAAATCAAAGATATAGAGCGACTGAAAAAGGTAAGAAGAATGATAAATACAGCACATATAAAAGTCGTGCAAAAGTATTTATAAAAACAATGGCAAGTATAAATGAATTGGAAGAATTAATAGAAATGATAGAAAAAGAAAAGGAGAGTTTAAAAATGGAAAAAATATGGAAAGAAGTTAAAAACTTAGTAAAAGAAATGAATATTGACAATGATAATATAGATAAAACTTCTGGTGAATGTATAGTTGATTTAATAGGTGGTAAATACAATGGTTGGTCTGTAGCTGGAAAAGTTAATTTAGATGGTGATTATAAAGAAATTACAATAGATGACAATGCTGTTGTCTATAATCCAGCTGAGTAATGCTTTCTTTTATTATATAAAAAAAGGAGAGATGAAAAATGAAAGTATTAAGAATTATCTTAAAACAAAGCTTTGCAAACTATAGAAAAGCAGGGACAGTCGATAATAAAATGACCTATCCTTTGCCTATACCTTCAACAGTGATAGGTGCATTGCACAATATTTGTGGATATACAGATTATCATTTTATGGATATAAGCATTCAAGGGAATTACGAATCTTTGTCAAAAGATATGTATAAAAATATAACTGTCTTAAATACTGTATCTGACAGAGGGACATTAGTAAAAATGATAGCTCCAAGCACAATTTCAAATGCTTATATAGAAGTTGCAGAAGCAGTAGAGGATAATGCTAATTTCATAACTGAAAAGAATATAAGGGTTAAGAACAGAGAACTGTTAGAAGAATTTAAGAATTTAAAAGTTTTAAAAGAAAAACTAGACAAAGAAAACAAAATAAAAACTGAAGAATTTAAAACAAGAAAAAAAGAATTATATGATAAAGATGAGCTAAAAAAAATAAGAATTGAAGAAAAAAAATATAAAGAAGAATTTAAAAAGTTTGAAGAAGAAAGCTTTTTAAAACCTTATAGTCAGTTCAGAACTATTGTGAAAAAACCAATGTTTTATGAACTTTTAAATGATATTTTTCTAATACTTCATATAAAATCAGATGAGAAAACCTTAAAAGATATAGAAAATAATATTTTCAATCTACAGTCAATAGGAAGAAGCGAAGACTTTGTTGAGGTTATTGAATGTAAAATAGTTGAGTTACAAGAGTTTGATAATGAAGTAAAATCTGCTGAAGGCTTAACTGCATATCTAAATTATAGTGATTTTCAAGAAGAAAAAATCTTTAATTTAGATGTAGATGGAAATATAGTAAAATCTGGAACTAAATACTATTTAGATAAATCTTATCAAATAATTGATGGGAAAAGAGAATTTAAAAAAGTTATAGCTCTATATAGTAATTATTTCAGTGCTAATAAAAGCAGTGAAAATGTAAAGCTAGATGATTATAAAAATATTAAATTATTAGTAAATTTTATATAACAAAAGAGGGGTTGACATTCCCCTCTTTCTTGTGGATTCTTAAAAAAAATCCATTAACATTACTGTATATTAATTATATCATAAAATAATTTTTTGTCAAAAAAAAAAGAGCAGGATTAATTTCCTGCTTTTGTTATTTAAAGTTTGTATAAATAGCTAAGTTCATCTATTAATGTACACCACATAAAATACCATTTTATTTTTAAATATACTATTTATCTATATTTTATTATCCTGTTGATTTTATTTATTATACAACCAATTTTCTATCAACACTATTTAACAAACAACAAAAAAATAAGAGATTTTAAAATCTCTTTTAACTTACTAAATTCTATGGTGCCTGAGGCGGGACTTGAACCCGCACACTCCGAAGAATTCCAGATTTTGAGTCTGGTGCGTCTACCAATTCCACCACTCAGGCATTTTATCTGGCGCACCTGGCAGGAGTCGAACCCACAACCCTCTGATCCGTAGTCAGATGCTCTATCCAATTGAGCCACAGATGCATAATAATACTTAATTAGAATATCATATTATTTTTTTTATGTCAATTAATTTTTAAAAAATGGCACACCCAGTAGGACTTGAACCCACAACCCTCTGATCCGAAGTCAGATGCTCTATCCAATTGAGCTATGAGTGCACATATAGTTTTAGATTAACATATATTTTTTTATCTGTCAATTACAACTTTACAAAAGTTAATTATATTATTATTTTAAAATCTAACATTTTTAACATATAATGTAATCTATCAATAATTTATTGACAATCTAAAATAAAAAAAGTATTATATCAATTATAGAAAAGAAACTATATTAGAAGTTTATAACTAAATTTTTTTACACAAGGAGGAAAATTATGAAATTTTTTGTAGATCTAAATTCTGACATTGGTGAAGGCTATGGAGCTTACAAACTTGGAATGGACGAAGAAATCATGAAATGTGTTACCAGTGTAAATTGTGCTTGTGGTTGGCATGCAGGTGACCCATTGATTATGGACAAAACAATTAAAATTGCAAAAGAGAATAATGTTGCTGTTGGTGCTCACCCTGGATATCCAGACTTGTTAGGTTTTGGTAGACGGAAAATGGTAGTAACTCCTGAAGAAGCTAGAGCATATATGTTATATCAACTTGGTGCTTTAGATGCTTTTGCAAAGGCAAATGGAACTAAACTTCAACATATGAAATTACATGGTGCTTTCTATAATATGGCAGCTGTTGAAAAAGATTTAGCAGATGCAGTTTTAGATGGAATAGAACAATTTGATAAAGATATAATAGTTATGACTTTAAGTGGAAGTTATATGGCAAAAGAAGGAAAAAGAAGAGGATTAAAGGTAGCAGAAGAAGTTTTTGCAGACAGAGGATATAATCCTGATGGAACTCTTGTTAATAGAAGTTTACCTGGTGCTTTTGTAAAAGACCCTGATGAAGCTATTGCTAGAGTTATAAAAATGGTAAAAACTAAAAAAGTTACTGCTGTTAATGGAGAAGAAATTGATATTGCTGCTGATTCTATCTGTGTACATGGAGACAATCCAAAAGCTATTGAATTTGTAGATAGAATAAGAAAATCATTAATTGCAGATGGAATAGAAGTGAAATCATTATATGAATTTATAAAATAAGATGAGGTGTTAAGATGGAGAAAAAAAATAATTTATCTGTTCTTTTAGGAGCAGCATTTTTAATGGCAACTTCGGCAATAGGACCTGGATTTATGACTCAAACAGCAGTTTTTACAAAAGATATGGGAGCAACATTTGCTTTTGTAATATTAGTTTCAGTTATAATGTCTTTTGTAGCTCAATTAAATGTATGGAGAGTTCTTGCTGTTTCTAAAATGAGAGGACAAGATATTGCAAATAGTGTTCTACCTGGACTTGGTTATTTTATAACATTTTTAGTTTGTTTAGGTGGTTTGGCTTTCAATATAGGGAATGTTGGAGGAGCTGCCTTAGGTTTTCAAGTTTTATTTGATTTAGACTTAAAAATTGCTGCTCTTGTAAGTGGAGCATTAGGAGTAATTATATTCTCTTTTAAATCTGCTTCAAAACTTATGGATAAATTAACTCAAGTATTAGGTGCTATGATGATTTTGCTTATAGGATATGTTGCTTTCTCAACTAATCCACCTGTTGGAACTGCTATAAAGGAAACTTTTCTACCTAGCTCTATAAATTTAATGGCAATTATTACTTTAATTGGTGGAACTGTTGGAGGATATATTATGTTCTCTGGTGGTCATAGACTTATAGATGCTGGAATTGTTGGAGAAGAAAATTTACCACAAGTTAATAAATCAGCGATATTGGGAATGGGTGTTGCTACAATAGTAAGAATATTTTTATTCTTAGCGGTTTTAGGTGTTGTTTCTCTTGGAAATCAACTTGATGCAGGAAACCCAGCGGCAGATGCTTTTAAAATTGCAGCAGGAACTGTTGGATATAAAATATTTGGTTTAGTATTCTTAGCAGCTGCTTTAACTTCTATTGTTGGTGCTGCTTATACAAGTGTATCTTTCTTAAAAACTTTATTCAAAGTTGTAAAAGATCATGAAAATTTATTTATAATAGGTTTTATAGTTGTATCAACTTTAATCCTTATTTTCTTAGGTAAACCAGTAAAATTACTTGTTCTTGCAGGTTCATTAAATGGACTTATTTTACCTATCACTTTGGCAATCACTTTAATAGCTAGTAAAAAAACAGAAATAGTTGGAAAATATAAACATTCAAATATTTTATTCTTATTGGGTTGGGTTGTTGTAGTTGTAACTGCATATATAGGAGTGCAATCTCTATCAAAATTAGCAGAATTATTTGCTTAATGGAGGTATAAAATGGAAAATTCAGTAAAATTTCTATTTTCTGGAGATTCTGCTCTAGTAATAGAATTTGGAAATGAAATCTCTGTTGATATAAATAAGAAAATTAGAAAAATGATGGATAATATAAAAAAAGAAAATATAGATGGAATTGTTGAACTTGTTCCTACTTATTGTTCTTTACTTATAAATTATGATGTCTTAAAAGTTGATTATCAAAGTCTGGTTGAAAAATTAAAAACTCTTTTAAATGATAATAATGAAACTGTTGAAGATGAAGAAGTTACTTTAATTGAAATTCCTACTTTATACAATGATGAGTGTGGACCTGATTTATCTTATGTAGCTGAATATAATAAACTTTCAAAAGAGGAAGTTATTAAAATACATACAGGAACAGATTATTTAGTTTATATGCTTGGGTTTATGCCAGGTTTTACTTACTTAGGTGGAATGTCTGAAAAAATAGCAACTCCAAGATTAGAAAGTCCTAGATTACAAATTTATCCAGGTTCTGTTGGAATAGCAGGTAAACAAACAGGTATGTATCCTTCAATGTCCCCTGGTGGTTGGAGAATTATTGGAAGAACTCCATTAAAATTATACAATCCCAATAGTGAAACTCCTGTCTATATAAGCTCTGGAGACTATATAAGATATGTTTCTATTTCAGAAGAAGAATATAATAATATTCTAAAAAAAGTAGAAAATAATGAATATAAATTAAATATTCGTAAAGTTAAGAGAGGTGAGCTAAATGCCTAGTATAAAAGTTCACAAACCTGGATTATGTACAACTGTTCAAGATATTGGAAGAATTGGTTATCAACAATTCGGAATACCTGTATCTGGTGTTATGGATGAATTTGCTTTTACAGTAGCTAATTATCTTGTTGAAAGTGATAAAAATAATGCAGTCTTAGAAATACCTTTCTTAGGACCTACATTAGAATTTGACTTTGATGTAACAATAGCCATAACAGGTGCTGATATTCAGCCAAAAATAAATAACCAAGATATTAAAATGTGGCAGTCTATAAATGTAAAAAAAGGAGATACTCTTTCTTTTGGTGGTTTAAAAACAGGAATAAGAGCTTATTTAGCATTTTCAGCTGAAATAGATGTTCCTATTGTTATGGGAAGCAAATCTACTCTTTTAAAATCTAAATTAGGTGGTTTTGATGGTAGACAATTAAAAATGGGAGATATTATTAATTTTAAAAATATTAAAGTTCTATCTAAGAAAAATATTTTAGACAAAAAATATATTCCTGAATATAAGCATAATCAAAATATTAGAATAGTCTTAGGACCACAAGATAATTATTTTGATGAAAATTCTATAAAGACTATGCTTGAAAATAAATATCAAGTTACAAAAGATGCTGATAGAATGGGAATGAGATTATCAGGAGAAGTTATAAAACATAAGGATAAGGCTGATATAATATCTGATGCAGCAGTTTTTGGTTCTATACAAGTTCCTGGTAATGGGCAACCAATAATACTACTGGCAGACAGACAAACAACAGGAGGTTATACTAAAATTGCCACTGTTATAAAGGCTGATCTACCTAAACTTGCTCAAATGGTTCCTAATGATATTATTGAATTTAGTCTTATTAATATTGAAGAAGCTCAAAAAGAATATAAAGAATTCTATAAGATTTTAGATGAAATAAAAGAATCATTTATAGTTAAGCCAAAAGTTTACACAGAAAAACAATTATATGTAATAAAAAAATTATTTGGAAATAGAAAAAAATAAAAAATTACTGCACCTTCAATCTTAGATTTTAGGTGCAGTTTTAATAATAATTATTTTTTCTTTTCAGTCATATCTTCAAAAATCTCTTTAACTGTTCTTCCTACATTTTCCATATCCTTGAAAATTTCTCTATTAGTTCTAATATCTTTTCTATCCATTTCAGAAAATGTTTCTTTTAAAGTCTTTTTGTTATTTTCATCATATTCTTTAAATAATTCTCTTAAAGTTTTCATAATCCCTCTTATGTTGAGCATTTTTTGAATATCCATATAATAATTACTGCCCAGAATATAATACCTAAACACCCCAAACAAGTTTCACCCAATGATTTTAGCATAAGAGTGACTGCACCTATTATTAAAAATAATCCTACTACTCCATATAACAATGATTCAAACATTTAAAAAATTTTTCCTTTTTTATATATCTTTTAATAAATTATCAACATAATCTCTTTCAACATTGAACCAAGAAATAAGTCTATCTGAAACATTTTCTTTTATTTCATCATCAACATAATTCATACATTTTTTTATTGCAAATAGCATTCCTGCAACATCATCAGTATATCCTGCAATTGGTATAAAGTCTGGAATTAAATCAATTGGAAGAATGAAGTATCCTAAAGAACCTGTTATTAGCATTTTATCTGTTAAAGGTACTCCATCTTTCTTTAACACATAATAAAGAATCAAAGCATAACTAGTTGTCTTTAACCCTACTTTTTTAGCCACATCTTTCATCTTTTCCCAAAATTCACCATCTGTAAAATAACTTGTATATTTTTTATAATCAAAATCCATAAATATTCCTTCCATTTTTTCTATTCTTCAACTTCATTAGGTGCATTAAAATATTTAGTAACTGGAACAAAACTTGGTATTACTATTCCTCTTTTTTTCAATTCTTCTTTTATAACTTCTTTAATCATTTCATCAACCATTTCATTAATAGTATTTATTTTATTTTCAATAGCTTCTTTTTTTATTTTTAATTTTTCTTTTTCTTTTTCTAATGTTACTATTTTCTCATTTTCATCTAATGCTAAATTGCTATACCTTCTAAATTTTTCTTCAGAACCTTGTCTTTTGCTCTCCTTTGCCAAAACATCATATTGATAAATATTTTCTTTTATTGGTGTGATCTTTTTATTTAATTCAGCTTCTTCCTTTTCTATATTTTCTAAATTTAATAATTCAACTTTCATTATATTATCATAATAATTCTTAGTTTCTTCTAATTCTGTTCCCTCTATTAACTTAGATTTAATAATTTTGCTATTTTTTCTATTAAGAAGTCTTTTTAATCTAAATTTTATATTATTATTAGTAGTAGTAGCATCTTTTAAAGTAGATGGGAGACTTAAATTCTCTATATCTACTTTAGTATATTTACTTAATTCTACTAATGCCGATAATTCATAAGTTGATAATGTTAATCCTGATAAATCTGAAACTAATAGCCCTAGATTATTTAAACCTTTTTCTTGTAAAATAGTTAATTTAAAATTATTTATTTCTCCTTTCTTTAAAAAATTTTTAACTGATTTTTCTAAAGTTTCTTCTGTATTTTTAATAAATTCTTCTAATTCTTTTTTGGTATCTTCTAAATTTTTATTAGAACTTTGAACTCTGTTATCATAATCTTTCTCAGCCTTTTTCTTTTCTTCCTCTAAATCCATTTCTTTTAGGCTTATTTCACTTTCTATTGAAGTTACATTTAAAGTTATTTTCATCTTTTCGATTTTAGATTTTCCTTCTATTGAAGAATTTAATTCATCTATCTTTGCTTTTAAACTTTTTATTTCTTCTTCTACTTTAGCTACTTCTGAATTATTAACTCCTAATCTTTCAGTATCTTTTGATAATTCATTGTGTCTATTAATTTTTTCTTTTAATTCATTAAAAACTTCATTCATTGTTAAAATCTTAAGTTCTTTTATCTCTTCAGTTGAAACATTGTTTGCATTAGATAGTGCTCCTATAATTCCACCCATAATACTGCCTATATTGTTCATTTTAACTCCTCCTAATATTCTACTTGTTCTTCTCCTATTACTTCATCATTTTTATAAATAACATATTTTTCCAATTTACCATTCTTATAGAATTGCCATTCTCCATGTCTTTTATCATCTTTATTCAAGCCATAATATAAAATATTATGATTTTCTTCAAAAGCCATTTCAATTCCATTTTTCATTTCATCTTTAAGTTCTAGTTTAAACTTTAAAGCTCCATTTGGATAATATTCTTCAAAAGTTCTCATCTCCCCCTTCTTATATGTTCTAACTTCTGTAATCATTCCATACTTATCATACATCCATTCTGAACCATGCTTCAAACCATCTCTATAAGAGCACTCATACTTATCTAATCCATTCTCATAATATTCAAAATAGATACCTGAAAATACTTCTCCATCTTTAAACATTATTTCTCTAAAATTGACTGCTCTTTTTTCAAACCCCATATAATCCCCCCTCATTAATATTAGTTTATTATTTCAACTCTACTTATATAATACTTTCTAGAGTTAATTTCAATTTCTAAATAATTATTAATTTTATTTCTTTTTAAACTATCAATTTTTCCTTCAATAATCCCCTCATCAGTATATAGCTTTAATTTCTTATATTCTTTTTTGGCAGTCATTAGAAAAACAATTTTTTCTTCAAATAAATTTATCTCCCTTAAAAAAGGCGGTAAAGTTGTATAACTTACAAATATGTCTCTTATCATTTCTGATTCTGTTTTATCTTTCATTAATTTTTTTAATTCTATATATCTTGGAATATTATCTTTTTGTAATGCAAATTGTAGATATTCTTTTTCTTCAAAGGGTGTGAGTCTTGAAAAGTTTGTATCTGTTCTTAAAAAAAATTTAATTAAAATACGATTACATAAATCATATTTAGGTATTTTAAAATGTTTTGTATCTTCTTCTAAAATTTCTTTTACATATTTTGAAACTAATACTTTAATATTACTCTTTTCTGTATATTTTTTTAACATATATCTAAACTTCCCCCTCGTTTATTTAATATGATTTTAGCATTTTTATTATTTATTTGCTATACATATTTTAAAATCTTTTTTAGTTGTATTTTTACATACTATTTTTAATAAAAAAGGTAATTTTATTATTATTTTACAATATTTTATATAAATTAATTTTAGGTATTTTTGATAACATAAGATTAAGAAATTTCATTTAAAATTTTTTAATTTTCATTCAATCCTTCTATTTGTCCTATTTAAAAATTTTTATTCTTTTTTAATAGTTTTAAAAGATAATTTTAAATTATAATCTGTATTTTTGAAACTATAAAATAAAAAAGGAGTCATAATGATTATATTAACTCCTTTGAATATATTTTTAAATTCTAATAACTGTTTCTAAAGCCAATTCTATCATCTCAGAGAATGTTTTTTCTCTTTCCTCTGCACTTGTAATTTCTGGACTAACTAATGAATCTGAAATAGTTAAAATTGAAAGTGCTCTAGTTTTGTATTTTGCAGCTAATGTATAAAGTCCTGCTGTTTCCATTTCAACTGCTAAGACTCCAAAATCTGCCCACTTCTTATAATAATCACTATTGTCATTATAGAACTCATCACTTGTTAAAACATTTCCAGCTTTTATTTTAATATTTTTTTCTTCTGCAACTTTTAAAGCCATTGAAAATAATTCAAAATTAGCAGTAGGAGAAAAATTGGCTCCATTAAATCTTCTATTATTAATATTAGAATCAGTTGAAGTTGACATAGCTATAACAACATCTCTAACTTTTACATCTTTTTGATAAGAACCTGCTGAACCAACTCTAATTAAATTTTTAACTCCATAATCTTTCATAAGCTCTGTTATATAGATAGATATTGAAGGAATTCCCATTCCTGCTCCTTGTACAGATACCTTTTTCCCTTTATATGTACCTGTAAAACCTAACATACCTCTAATATCTGTATAACAAAAAGGATTTTCTAAATAGTTTTCTGCTATCCATTTTGCTCTTTTAGGGTCACCTGGCAATAAAACAGTTTCTGCAATATCTCCTAATTTTGCACCTATATGTATACTCATAGCTTGGACTCCTTTCATCAGTTACTTTTTAAGTATTTTTCTATTCCATTAACTAAACCATCTATAATTTTTTCTTGATATTTTTCATCTGAAAGTTTTTTATCTTCTTCTTCATTTGACATAAATCCTAATTCTATTAGTGTATTAGTTACTTCTGCCCAATTAGTACCTGTTAAATCATCTCTATATATTACTCCTCTATTTTTAGCACCTGTTGACTTAACATATTCTTCTAACAATATTTTTGAAAATTTTTCACTTTCTTTTTGAGTTTTTTCTGTATATTTATTTTTAGGTGATGAAGTAAGTACACTTGCACCATAAGTATTTTTATTTTCACTTCCATCTGCATGTAATCTTATATACAGTGTAGCTTTATTTTTATTGGCAAATAATGCTCTTTCTACATTACTGATATTAACATCATTTGTTGTTCTAGTCATTATAACTTTATATCCCTTTTTTTCTAAGTTGTCTTTTAATTTTAATCCAATTTCTAACATTAACTCAGATTCATATTTTTTTGTAAAAACTCCTCTAGTTCCTGTTGTAACTTTTGCTTTTTTCTTTGTACTATTGGGAGCTATTGCTTCAAGTTCATTATTTCCTTTTGTTTGATGTCCTGGGTCTATACAAATTATATAATTTGAAGGATCAAAAGTTTTTTCTTTTTCTTCTGATAATACTACTATTGATAACAATAAAAATAAAAACAATAAAATTTTTTTCATCTTAAATATTCTCCTTTTATTCCAATATTGAATATATTTTATCATATAAAATAAAAAAACACACTAATAAAGTGTGTTGATATTAAAATGGCGCTTCCTAATGGACTCGAACCATTGACGCTGCGGTTAACAGCCGCATGCTCTACCGACTGAGCTAAGGAAGCAAATAGCTTGGCAAATCCATACTCTCCCAGGCCGCTTCCAGCCAAGTACCATCAGCGTATATGGGCTTAACTTCTAGGTTCGGAATGTAACTAGGTGTACCCCCATAGCTATACTCACCAAGCAAATATATTTTATCACATAAAGTTATTATGCGCAAGTCTGAACACTTGAAACTATATAGTAGAATTTAGATTAAAACTTCGATAATTAGTATTGGTCAGCTAAATACATTGCTGTACTTACACCCCCAACCTATCAACCTCCTAGGCTCGAAGGTATCTTAAAGAATACTTATCTTGAAGTTAGTTTCCCGCTTAGATGCTTTCAGCGGTTATCTATTCCAAACGTGACTACCCAGCTGTGCCACTGGCGTGACAACTGGTACATCAGAGGTTTGTCCATCCCGGTCCTCTCGTACTAAGGACAGGTCTTCTCAATATTCTAACGCCTACAGTGGATAGGGACCGAACTGTCTCACGACGTTCTGAACCCAGCTCACGTACCGCTTTAATGGGCGAACAGCCCAACCCTTGGGACCTTCTCCAGCCCCAGGATGCGATGAGCCGACATCGAGGTGCCAAACCCTACCGTCGATATGGACTCTCGGGTAGGATCAGCCTGTTATCCCCAGGGTAGCTTTTATCCGTTGAGCGACGACCCTTCCATTCGGAATCGCCGGATCACTATGTCCTGCTTTCGCATCTGCTCGACCCGTCAGTCTTGCAGTCAAGCTCTCTTATGCCATTGCACTCTATGGTTGATTTCCATCCAACCTGAGAGAACCTTTGAACGCCTCCGTTACTCTTTCGGAGGCGACCGCCCCAGTCAAACTGCCCACCTAGCACTGTCTCCGTGGCTACAAACCACAGATTAGAATTTCAGCATTGAATGGTTGGTATTCCACCGATGACTCCGATACAGCTAGCGCCATATCATCATAGTCTCCCAACTATCCTATACATGCAATGCCAAAACCCAATACCAAGCTACAGTAAAGCTCCATGGGGTCTTTCCGTCCTACTGTAGGTAACCGGTATCTTCACCGGTAATACAATTTCACCAGGCCTCCCGTCAAGACAGCGCTCAAATCATTACACCATTCGTGCAGGTCGGAACTTACCCGACAAGGAATTTCGCTACCTTAGGACCGTTATAGTTACGGCCGCCGTTCACTGGGGCTTCAATTCGGAGCTCTCACTCCTCCTCTTAACCTTCCAGCACTGGGCAGGTGTCAGCCCATATACATCGCCTTCCAGCTTAGCATAGACCTGTGTTTTTGTTAAACAGTTGCTTGAGCCTCTTCACTGCGACCCTCGAGCGCTTTGTATCGCATGGATACTAACACCCAAGGGCTCCTCTTCTCCCGAAGTTACGAGGTTATTTTGCAGAGTTCCTTAACGAGAGTTAGCCTGTCCGCCTTAGATTTCTCATCCTGACCACCTGTGTCGGTTTACAGTACGGGCAGTCATATATTAACGTTAGAAGCTTTTCTTGGCAGCGTGGGATTTGCGCATTCATCTTACGACTGTATATCATACCTCAGATATAACTTAATGGATTTACCTACTAAGTCACCCTACATACTTCTACGGACACAACCGATCGTCCGCGCGCATACCCTTCTGCGTCCCTCCATCACAATAAATGACTGGCACAGAAATATTAATCTGTTTTCCATTCGCCTACGCATTATAGCCTGGGCTTAGGTCCCGGCTTACTCAGGGAAGACAAGCTTTACCCTGAAAACCTTGGTCTTCCGGCGAGGGGGATTCTCGCCCCCTTTCTCGCTACTTATTCCTGCATTCTCACTTCTGATACCTCCAAAGTCGGTTACCCTTCTTCTTCAACGGCCTACAGAACGCTCTCCTACCAATCCTTACGGATTCCACAGCTTCGGTTTATAACTTAGCCCCGTTACATTGTCGGCGCAGAGACTCTCGACTAGTGAGCTATTACGCACTCTTTAAAGGTATGGCTGCTTCTAAGCCAACCTCCTAGTTGTTTGTGAATCTCCACCTCCTTTCCCACTTAGTTATAATTAGGGACCTTAGCTGGTGGTCTGGGTTGTTTCCCTTTTGACAATGGAAGTTAACTCCCATAGTCTCACTCCTGAGCTATAAATTATGGTATTCGGAGTTTGATTGATTTCAGTAAGCAATATGCCCCCTAGATCATTCAGTGCTCTACCCCCATAATTGAACACTCAAGGCTGCACCTAGATGCATTTCGGAGAGAACGAGCTATCTCCTGGTTCGATTGGCTTTTCACCCCTAAACCTACCTCATCCCCCAACTTTTCAACGGCGGTGGGTTAGGACCTCCACTGTGTCTTACCACAGCTTCATCCTGGACAGGTTTAGATCACCAGGTTTCGCGTCTACGCCAAACGACTAAATCGCCCTATTAAGACTTGGTTTCCCTTCGGCTCCGTTATACTTAACCTCGCCGTTTAACGTAACTCGCAGGATCATTCTCCAAAAGGCACGCCATCACCCAAATGGGCTCTGACCGCTTGTAAGCACACAATTTCAGGTTCTATTTCACTCCCCTCCAGGGGTTCTTTTCACCTTTCCCTCACGGTACTATGCGCTATCGGTTAGTAAGAGTATTTAGCCTTATGAGATATGGTCCTCACAGATTCACACAGAATTCCTCGTGTTCCATGTTACTTGGGAGCAAAGTTATATGTGTAAGGATTTACTTATACAGGACTTTCACCTTCTGCGGTTCACCTTTCCAGACAATTCTAATTCATCAATACACTATATTGAATATCTTACAGTTCTTCATCACTCTGTCCCTCAACCCCTTAAATACAACGGCTGTATCCTTGACATATTTAAGGTTTAGGCTTGACCCATTTCGCTCGCCGCTACTTTGGGTATCGTTTTTACTTTCTTTTCCTCGCGTTACTTAGATGTTTCAGTTCACGCGGTTCCCTCTTTCGTATTAAGACTCCATCTTAATAGATTGCTCCATTCGGAAATCCTAGACTCTTACGTTCGATTGCAACTTATCTAGGCTTATCGCAGCTTACCACGTCCTTCATCGGCTCTTACTACCTAGGCATCCTTTGTGTGCCCTTAATTATTTTAACCTATTTTTTTGACAGCTAACTCTAAGAAATTGTTAGAGTTAATTTTTTTCTTGTTTGTTCTACTATATAGTTTCCAATGTTCAGCTTTGCTAATGTTCCACAGCACCATGCGCTGTGTCTTGTAATTATAGTCGTGCATTCTGCACTCCTTAATTACTAAGAACATTACCAATAGAATAGAGAAAGACTTATTCTCCTTAGAAAGGAGGTGATCCATCCGCACGTTCCCGTACGGATACCTTGTTACGACTTCACCCCAATCGCTAATCACACCCTCGGAGCATCCCTCCTTACGGTTAGGCCTGCTACTTCAGGTGCAACCAACTCTCGTGGTGTGACGGGCGGTGTGTACAAGACCCGAGAACGTATTCACCGC
>ERZ773014.340-NODE-340-length-32475-cov-4.483498_pt1 | contig 32475 bp, 23 predicted proteins | sample MGYA00580841_ERZ773014 | MGnify/ENA primary metagenome ERZ773014 (study PRJEB29015, sample SAMEA2737989) | human oral metagenome | biome: human oral; feature: human-associated habitat; material: dental | place: China | collected 2067 ... | reverse complement strand
CTATAATGCTTGTAAGTACGCAAAACAGCAATATCATCCATGGATTTTTTGTTTTAGAAGGAACTAAAAAATAAGTGATTGCTCCGATAATATCCCAGATAGGTAATGCTAAAAGCAATGTATATGGCGATATAAACAAGAAAGTCAATGCTCTATATATAATCTGCGAACACAAGACCATCAATGCAGTAATAATCAAATCTTTAATTTGAAATTTCCTTTTTTCTTCCATTTATTCAGTCCTCCCTGAAATTTAACAGTTTTTTATTTTCATAATAACAATAACTACATAAAAGGCTATCATTGTTATCAAAAATAATGTATCAATCACGCTGAAATGTACTTCTATATAGCTTGTTTTTTTACATGAGGCACCCAGTCCCCTTGTTTCAACAGATGCTGCTAATTCTGTTGCGGTAGATAACATTCTCATCAATATCGGTATCAACATCATTTCGTAAATCTTGAACGGATGTTTTAATATACCTAATATTGAAATATCTATTCCCCTTGTTTTAATGCCTTGTCTTATGCAAACGACATCCTGTTTTACAGTAGGAAAAAATCGCAGTATTACAGCTAAAGGAATGTTGATGTAATATGGAATTTTCATATTATGAAGAGCTGCAAGTATTTCTGAAATCTCAGTGGTTCTAAGCAGATTCAAAGCCGCAAATATTATCGTTACAAAACATAACACAAAATAATGTATAGTCGTTGCAATAAACAATGGGCTAATCTCAGCTAAAAAAAATAAACCTCCATAAAACAATAAGAATTTTACACCGGTTTTAAACATTCCGCTAAGCATTGCAAATACAAAAACTGAAAGAAACAACAATATTTCATATTTCTTTCCTGTCAATATAAAAACTAAAATTCCTACCAAGAAGACTTGTAGCAATTTAATTCTTGAATCATACCTTATCCCATACCGTTTACAGGTTTTAAGCATAGTTTCCGCCCTCTCTTTCCGATAAAAAATTTTTAATTATTTCAAAATCAGAATCATTTTTTACACAAAGGGTTTTGACTATTTCTCCCTTATCAATAAATACTGCTTTTGTTGCGACCCTGCTTAAAAACTCCAAATCATGAGAGATTACAAAATTCAGCACTTTGTGCTCACGAATAGTATTTATTGCTTCCGAAACCGCCTTCATATTGTTATAATCAAGCCCTGATGTCGGCTCATCAAAAACGATGATATGTTTATTTGAAGTAATTGCCGCCGCAATAGTTACTCTTTGTTTTTGCCCTCCTGAAAGAGCCTGCGGATGTTGTTCTTTAAATTCAAAAATATTCAATAATTTCATTGCACTTTCAAGTTCTTGATATTTTCTACCTTTATAAAATCCTCTGCTCAAATTCAGTTCTGACAAAACAGAATCGGAATATAATTGATAATCGGCATCTTGCATTACAAAATACACGCTTTTACACAATTCCTTTTGTTTTACCTTTCTACCTTCAAGATAAAATTCTCCACATTTATTTTTTAATAACCCTGAAATAATCTTACCCAATGTGGTTTTTCCTGTACCGTTATATCCAATAATAGCTATTGTATCTCCATAACTACCCTTTAAATTACAATTTTCTAAAACAGGATAAGAGTTATTATACGAAAATGATAAATTTCTAATCTCAAAATCAGTTTGCTCCTCATCCATCTTTGTCTCGTCTTCTAAAATATAGGATACTTTATCCAAATCAAATGTTCTGAGATTGTACTTTCTTAAATCTTGTTCATCTAATTTTTTTATATCTTTTTCAAACAACTCTTTAACTATTTTTCCATTATCCACTATCAGGCATCTGTCACATAAATCTCTCAAATAGAACAATCTATGTTCCGATACAACTACTGTATGCCCCTCTTTCTTTAGCTTCTTCATAAGTTCTTTTAATTGCATAATTGAGCTTATATCTAAATTTGCCGATGGCTCATCAAATACATAAATTTTAGGATTTAGGGTTTTTGCAGCAATAATTGCAATTTTTTGTTTTTCCCCACTTGATAAAGAAAACATATCCCTATTCATCAGCTTTTCAGAATTAAAAATATGAAAAGCACCGTCAACCCTCTTTATCATTTCAGTTCTGTTAATTCCATAATTCTCACAGGCAAATGCTACCTCAGTAGTACTATTCGTTGTAAAAAACTGATTTCTCGGATTTTGAAATATAGAAGCAATATTTCTACCGAGATTTCCGGGCGAAGTATCTTTGGTATCTACTCCTAACACCTTCACCTGCCCTGATAAGCTCCCTTCAAAAAAATGAGGAATTAACCCGTTTATCAGTCTCATGACAGTTGTCTTTCCTGAACCTGACTGCCCTGTGAATAAAACAAACTCTCCTTCTTTTATCTTAAAGTTTATATTTTTCAAACAACCTTCTGTTTGTGTTCCATAACTAAAACTAACATTATCTAAATCAACAACTATATTTTCCATTTCATCACCTATATTTGCCAACCGGTAGATTTTTTTCTGATTTCAATGAAATGCTTATATACCCCGTCTTGATTGATCAACTCATTATGATTTCCTTGCTGTACAATTTCTCCTTTATCAATAACAATAATTTTGTCCGCTTCCCTTACGGTGGACAGCCTATGGGCAATGCTGATAAGAGTTTTATTTTTTGTTAATTCCTTAATTGCACTAATTAACATACACTCATTTTCAGGGTCTACACTCGAAGTTGCTTCATCAAGGATAATAATCGGTGCATCTTTAAGAATTGCTCTTGCAATAGATATTCTTTGCTTCTCTCCTCCGGATAATACCCCACCGCCTTCTCCCGCTACAGTATCATATCCGGCACTAAGACTTGTTATAAAATCATGACAGCAAGCTTTTTTGCACGCTTCTATAACCTCTTCATGTGTAGCATCGGGCTTTCCGAATCTTATATTGTTTTCTATGCTGTCATTAAATAAATAAACCTTTTGAAATACCATACTGATGTTCTTCAATAAGCTTTCCGAAGTAAATTCTTTAACATTTCTTCCGCCTATAAGAACCTCTCCTTGCTGTACATCCCAGAACCTAGCTATTAAATTGCAAAGTGTTGTTTTTCCGGATCCTGAAGCCCCCACAATAGCTAAACTACTTTTAGACTCTACCCTTAAGTTTATATCTTTCAAAATATTTCTTTCCCCATATCCAAAGCAAACATCTTTAAATTCAATATCATAAGAGCTTAAATCAAATTCTTTTTTGTTTTCATCAAGCGAAGGTATATCCGAAATATATTCCAGTCTGTTAAGTTGTGTTGCAAGCATTCTGCTTAAAAATGCTCCATCATTAACCAATTCCAGCTCCATAAAAACTAAAAATGCAGATACAATAAACATCAGTACATAGGAAAGTGGAATTTTAGAATTCATATATAAAACTGTGGAAACAAACACCAACGCACAGCTTGCAACTTTAAATACCATTTCATATAGCTTCATTAAGTAGGCTGAACCTTCTGTAACCTCAATATCAATTTCGCATTTTCTTAAAAATGCTTTCTCGACATTATCTTTTCCCTCCCTTCCCTTTTTTAATGAACGAAGAACAGAAATTCCTCTGATATATTCGATTGCTTCTGTGACCAACATTTCCTGCGAATCTTGCATAACAGGAGAATATTTTTCAGTCATCTTTGTAATAAGTCTAAGTACAATTATTCCTAAAATGATTGCTGACAAAGACACCATTCCAACCGGAAAGCAAAATACCAATAACATAATTGTCATAATAAGAGCATGGAAAAAACCTCCAACAATAAAATTCATCGCAAGCATAGCCATTCCCTCTAAATCAGATATGGTTGTCGTTAAAACTGCTTGAATTGTTCCCAGGTTTTTTTCTGAAAAATATCCCATCGGAGCTTTCTTAAGCTTTTCTCCTATTTCGATTCTTTTATCTTTAAAAATTTCATAACCTGAAGCACTTAGGTTTCTGTCACAAAGATACTGAAATATAAATCTTCCCGATATACTTATAACAATAATCATGGTAGACTGTATAATAATGGTTAAATTTAATTTTTCAATATTTATCATTATTAATAGAACCGCAAACATCATAATTGAAGCAAAAAAAGATTTTAAAGCACTGAAAATAAGTCCTACAATTATGTTATTGCGATACTTGCCTGATATTTTTAATATTCGTCTTACAATCTTAATCATCTGTCTCCCCCAAATCTTTGCTAAAACCTTTTATATAATTTCTCCATAAGGAGGCATATACACCATTTTTGTCCAGCAAGTCACTATGAGTTCCACTCTCAACAACTTCTCCATCTTTCAAAGTCAAAATAGTATCTGCTTTTGTGATAGTTGAAAGTCTGTGAGCAACTACAATAAGTGTTTTTCCTTTAATAAGATTATTTATTGCATTTTGAATAAGGTATTCATTCTCCGGATCTGCAAATGCAGTTGCTTCATCTAAAATTATTACCTTGGATTTTTTTAATATTGCCCTTGCAATAGTGATTCTCTGCCTTTCACCACCGGATAACGCTCCTCCCGCATCTCCCACCTTTGTATCATATCCTTTTTCAAGTTCCATAATAAAGTTATGACAAGATGCCGCTTTTGCCGCTTCAACAATTTCTTTATCACTTGCATTAGGCTTTCCCATCTTAATATTTTCTTTTATGCTCGTGTTAAATAAAAAGTTATCTTGTGCAACATAGCTTATCTCACTTATAAGTTGTTCAAATGGGATTTCAGATATTTTTTTACCTCCATAAAATATATTGCCTTCTTTCGGATCCCAAAAACCTGCCATCAATTTTGCTATAGTTGATTTTCCGCTACCTGAGCTTCCAACAAGTGCAGTTACTGTATTGGGCTTTAACTCAAAGCTTATATTCTTGAGTACAAGCTTTTTATCGTAGGCAAATGAAACATTTTCAAAATGATAAAGAGTGTCATCTAAATCCACTTTCCTTTTCGGTCTTTTCAGTTCATCTTTTGCCAGAAATTCTTCTATTACTCCCAAACTTGCTTTAACCATATTAAATTGTTCGGAATACTTCCCAATCTTCATCAAATGCGCAATAAATCCGATTGGTAATATAATACACACAATAAAACTTGATAAAGAGATTTTAGAATTCATATATAAATATGAGCCGAGCGGCAAAGTTCCTAAAAGTGTTGACGGCATAACAGCTTGAACAAATGCTGACCATAGCCAGCTTTGTTTCCACCATGCAAGTGTACTGTCATGGAAAAATTTAATTGCATTCGTAAATTTTTCATAGGAAGATGCACTATGGTTAAATGCCTTTATAACCTCAATTCCGTTAACATACTCAACCAAGGTACTATTCATATTATTTTGAGCCGTAGTATAGGTTTTGCTTCTAATTTCATAGTCTTTCATCATCCCTATGTACCCTAACATTCCTAATGGAATAGTAAGCAATGAAGCAAGTCCCATTCTATAATCTAAGACAAAAATCAAAATTAAAAATAAAGCCGGAGATACTATACCGGATGTGATTTCAGGCATAAAGTGTGCCATAGAATCCTCAAGTTTTGATATTGTATCTACCATCAAATTCTTAAACTCACCTGTTGGAGTATCTATCATAACTCCCATCGGAACTCTAAGCATTTTGTCTGCAACCAAAGTTCTTATATTTTTCAGAATATGGTATGTTGCCTTATGTGAAGTTATCGTAGAGTATAATGTAAAAAGTCCTTTTATAATTTGTCCGCCCAAAGCTATCAGTGTTATATATAGTACGGTTTGAAACGATATCTTTGATTGATAAATTTTCTCTATTAATTTAGCTATTGCCAAAAATGGAACCATGCCGAACAATTCACCTATAATCGCCAAACAGATTGATTTATATAATTGTTTCTTCTCTTTACCGGCATATTTGATCAACACTGAAATTGTATTTTTATTATTACACTTCAAAAATATCCCTCCTTTCAAACAAGTGTCGGTTAGGTTTTGCTAACTATTTGCCGAAATTATTTCACTCTATTTTTCATTAAGCCCTGCCAGCCATAATATTGGAAAGCAACTATACTCTTGATATATTCACCGGCATCATCGTACGGAATATTATGAATAATACACTCACATAAGGATGTGATATATCCTTTGGTAATCACATGAACTTCAAACTCTGTGATTTTCGCATTGATTTTTTCTTTTTCAACAGTCGAATACATTAGCTTCATGTCTTTAGTTGTGTATCTTTCAACAATCTCTTCAATAAAATTCTCTACTCGTGAGCCTTTGCTACATTCAAAAATAAGTTTAAACTCATCGAAATGCTGATACATATAATTTACGAAATGCATTACTTCCGAAAACAATTCTCTAATAACAAACTTTTCATCTGCTTGTAATCTTAATTTATAATCTGCACTTTCACTTCTATTTTCAGCGTCTTCAACAACATTTAATGTGTATTTATATACATCTTCAATAAGTGCAAAAAACAACTCTTCCTTATTTTTAAAATGACGATATATTGCACCTGTAGTTACCTTTGCCGACTTTGCAATCTCTCCAACCTGTGCTTTTTCAAATCCTTTACTTAAAAACTCTTTTTTGGCACACTCTAAAATCCTATTTTTTGTTATATCAGAACAGTAAGACATCTGATTCCCTCCCCTCATTTTTCACTTTGATAATTATATTATTTTTGATAATTATATTATCACTTTTATAGTTTTAGTCAATACCTTTTCTCTAATCAAGAAGAGAGTAAATAACAAAATAAAAAAGCCTTTTCCCCCATAAAATACATACCTGCGGTTTCCTTTGATCCCTCAGCTATTTGTTAGCGAAAAAAGACTTATCTAATTATTCCTACCGACAGCAACAAAATGTTAAAATCAGTAAATCTATATTCTTTCAAATATCACATATCCCACCGCATATTCCCGGGTGTGGCTTATGCTTACATATATATCGGATATTTTTTGTTCTTCAGACATTTTTTTTGCATTGTTGTAAAGTATTATATAGGGCTTTCCCAGCTCATCTCTAAGCACCTCTATATCTATAGGAGAAAAACTTCTGAATCCGGTTCCGAAAGCCTTGCTTACAGCCTCTTTTACCGCATAATTGGCAGCTAAGGATTGGTAGTTTTCACCAAAGACCTCCACTTCCCTTTTTGTATAAACCTTATTAAGAAAATACTCCTTTTCAACAGCTTTTTTTATTCTGTCTACTTCTATAATATCCGTACCTATTCCTATGATCATATTAATCTACACTCCATCGTCAAGCGACAATACAAATAACTGTGAAAATATTTTTTTACACTATCTGCTCTTTAACGCCTAATTACCGTATAAACAGCGATAAAAATACTTTACAACGGCTAAACTCTGCAATCTTATCACAGCATAAACAGTGATCGATATTATTTTTTACATTGATCTATTTATTAAGTTTATTTTTCTTTGAATATATATAAATAAGCACTGCTGCAGCTACGACACAAACTATACCTATAACCTGTGATATTGCAATATTGGTATAAGGTATTAGTAAGCTGTCGGTTCTTAAGCCTTCTATAAAGGCTCTTCCCAGACCGTAAGCACCTATATAAATAAAAAATATTTCCCCATTAAATCTCTTTTTCTTTCTGTACCAAAGTAAGAAACAAAGCACCAAAAGATTCCAGAAAGACTCGTAAAGAAAGGTAGGATGCACCTGTATGTACGGTATCTCTCCCACATAAACTATGTGATCTATCAAGTCTTTCGTAATCATACTCGGGTTTACAAGTTCCCTTTTTATCTGCATGGCAAAGAGTGAGTCAGTGTAGCCTCCAAAGGCTTCCATATTAAAAAAATTCCCCCATCTTCCCAGTATCTGACCTACCAAAAGCCCTAAAACAGCGGTGTCCGCCATAGAAATAAAGCTTTGTTTTTTCTTTTTACAATACACATATAAGGTAATCGCCGCTCCGATTATCGCCCCGTATATAGCCAAACCGCCGCCTCTTATATTAAATACTTGAAGCAGATCGTTTTTATATAGATCCCAAGAAAATACAACATAATAAATTCTCGCACCCAAAATAGCACTTACTATACCGTAAATAGCAAAATCTATATAGATATCAGGGTTCTCACCTCTTCTTTTGGCATCCTGTATGGCAAGTTGCAAGCCTAAAAGTATGCCTATTCCTATGATAATACCGTAAAAAGCTATTCTAAATCCGAATATATCGATATGGTTTATCATCTTCTGTATTCGAATTCCCAGATTAACAAAGCTTAAGTCATATCCTCCCATCAAAAACCTCCAAAACTAAACATTTATTCGCATTATAGCACAAGGGCTTTTATTTGTCAGTAATTTATAAACTGTGCCCTGTTTTATTATAGTTTAGGTGTTTTAGATATGTTAGCACATTGCATTTAAGCTCTGATTAGTGTATAATGTAGCCCACATTAAGAGCCGCTAAGCAGTCGGGTAACTCTTACTTTGTGCTTGATGTGGCAGTCGGTAAAAACTCAAGGTTTAAAAATACCGTAAAATAAAGAAAAATCTAAGGAGATGTGAAAATATATGAAACTGGGAATCGTAGGACTTCCTAATGTGGGAAAAAGTACGCTTTTTAACTCTCTTACAAAGGCAGGTGCAAGTGCTGCCAACTATCCTTTCTGCACTATAGACCCCAATGTGGGTGTAGTTGCAGTTCCGGATAACAGACTTAAGGCACTTTCCAAGTTATATAATTCAAAAAAGACAACACCTGCCACTATAGACTTTGTTGATATAGCCGGTCTTGTAAAGGGCGCAAGTAAGGGCGAGGGACTTGGAAACCAGTTCTTATCCAATATAAGAGAGTGTGATGCAATAGTTCATGTGGTAAGATGCTTTTCTGATGATAATGTAATTCATGTAGACGGCAGTGTCGATCCTTTGCGTGATATCGAAACCATTAATCTTGAACTTATCTTCTCTGATATAGAGATACTCGAAAGAAGGATAGCTAAGACAGCCAAGTCCGCTACAAATAATAAGGAGCTGAAAAAAGAGCTTGAAGTTTTGAAGGAGCTTAAAGATATCCTGGAAAGCGGCAAAATGGCAAGTTCATTTAGCAGTGATGATGAAGAAGTCCTGGACTTTGTTAAGTCTATCGGTCTTATAAGTTATATGCCGGTAATATATGCAGCCAATGTATCGGAAGACGATCTTGCAAATGATGCTGCGGATAATAAGTATGTGCAAACGGTAAGAGACTTCGCAAATGATGCCAATTCCAAAGTCTTTGTAGTTTGTGCAAAGATAGAAGAAGAAATCTCAGAACTTGATGATGATGAGAAGACTGAATACCTTGAGGCACTTGGAATCAAGGAGTCGGGTCTTGACAAGCTTATAAAAGCCAGTTACGACCTTCTCGGACTTTTAAGTTATCTGACTTCCGGCGAGGATGAAACAAGGGCATGGACGATTAAGAAAGGTACTAAGGCTCCGCAGGCGGCAGGCAAGATACACTCAGACTTTGAAAGGGGCTTTATAAAGGCTGAAGTTATTAATTACAAGGACTTGCTTGACTTGGGTTCAGCCTCCCTTGCCAAAGAAAAGGGACTTATGAGACTTGAGGGTAAGGACTATGTGGTACAGGACGGAGATGTAATACTTTTCAGATTTAATGTATAATACCGCTTTTCATATAAATATCGGGGCTTTTTTACATTAAGAATAAAATACATAAATATAGGCAAGCAGCACTATATAAAATAGTATTTTCTTTTAATATAAAAGCCCCTTTTGATACTTGCCTTAACTCAATTTTTATTTATGCATTACCCCGGTAATTATTTGCCCTGTTTTTAATACATAGTATTAAGGAAATATAGATGTATATACACAATATTCCGAGTTAAAAGCAAGTTTTTATTCATCACATTGTCCATATATTATTTACTTATCAAAACTACAACAGTCTGATAAAAAATTTCTGCCTATTTGTCGTATTTTTATTGACAGTTTACGATCTGTGTGCTAATATATCAAAGTCCTTTAGGGGAATAGTTCAATGGTAGAGCAACGGTCTCCAAAACCGTAAATGGGGGTTCGAGCCCCTCTTCCCCTGCTATAAAAAGCCTAATGCTTGTGAATCAAACATTAGGCTTTTTACCGTTTTAATCTTAAAAACACTTTGTCCTATCTCTTATTGTCAGTTAACGGCAATTAACTATTAAAAAATATTAAGATGAAATATACCACTGAGTACATAATGCAGAAAATATCTTTAATATTATTATCCCTGCCTGTTCTTTACTCCTCCTACAATGAAAAGTACAGGCACTACCAGACCTACTAACAGCGAAGTCACATTAAACTGAGCTCCGCTTAGCATAAATGTTACATTACCTAAAACAGACAATACAGCAACTATTGCACCCCATACTATACAAGTCATAGCTTTCTCAGGCTTTTTAGCATTAATTACACCTATAATTCCCGCAACAAGTTGAAGAGCCGCACCCACTAATGACATTGTGCAGGCAACATAATAAATACCGAAATTCATTTCATCGCTCGCCATCATTTGCAAAGCCGCTACTCCTATAAATGCAATAATACTAAGAACTATTCCGATTACGCCGCCAATAATCATCAATATTCCGGTTACCTTTAAAAACCCTGCTCCCTTAGCACTTTGTTCCATACTCTTAACCTCCTTGAATATTATATATTGTTTGTTACCGTTATGTAACATAAGCAGAGCAAACGACTCGCCTCTCTTTCTGATTGCATACGTCAAAAATCCTCGACATAACAGCTACTATGTCTATCATTTTGACGCATACATTTAGAAAAATATTCAGAATTTTTAACATACTTATTCTTACTAACGATACACTTATAGTAAGTATATCACAATTATTGCTTTTGGTAAACAGTTTCTTGCTTAACTTCATCAACAATTATCAACTTATCATCCTCTATACGATATTCAAAGTCTATGGGATTAGTATATACTTTATTATCAATATAAGTAAATACTACATTTCTACCGTCAGCAGTATAAGCAAAATCCCCCACCATGCTGTTGTTGCCGGTCAAATCTTTATTAAAAATCATATTAACATTTTCCCTGACAACACTTCCATCTACATACGCCCATTTTCCGATAATAGAAGCTTCTTTTTTCTCATCACTTTCCACTTTTGTACTTTCCTCTTTTTGGGATGCCGTCGACTCTGTGCCCTGTGTACAAGCCGTCAAAGACAGCAAAGCAAAAACTATAACTGTTATGATTCTTTTCATTACCAATGCCTCCTAATATTTAACCTTACCCTTATTCATATAAACCCTTATATTTAAGATTATTATAGGCATTTTTTCTTTTTTTACCCTACCCGCACAGATAGGTTTATGAATTTTTACAGATAAAATATACTTAAGTGGCTATTTTATTATACTTTAAATCTCCATATCTTCGGGTAACTTAGGTATAATAAACTTTTGATTGGTTGCTGCAATCGCCAGTCTTGTCTTATTGGCATAGCCGGTCTTTTGCAAAATGTTTGACACATGGTATTTGACCGTATTGACCGTTATACCTCTTATCGAAGCAATCTCATCGTATTCCAGACCGTCACAAATACAGCGTAAGACTTCTATCTCTGTAGGTGTTAATTCATCACTTGATGCAAGTCCGATCTTTATGCAGGGGGTCTTCTTAGGAAATATATGCTCCCCTGCCATTGTACGGTCAATAACATCAATAAGTTCTTCCTTGCTGATATCCTTGTACCAAAAACTGTCGACTGCAGCTTCCTTGGCACGTTTTAAAAATCCCGCTTCTACCATGGATGTAATAATAATTATCTTGATTTGAGGTTTCCATTCCTTTATCTCGGCAGCAGCCAAAATACCATCCTTACTTCCGGCAGTACAGACATCCATAAGCACAAGCTCCACCGGATGTCTGCGACAACTCATAAGTGCAAGAGAGGCATCACCTATACTTGCCACAAGTCTATAGCGTTTACTGTCTGCTAAGATTCTTTCAATATTTTCCCTGGGCATTCTTTGATCTTCTACTACAAGTACATTTGTCATTTTAATCTCCATTCCGTGGGTAAAAGCCCCGGCACAAATATCTGTAAAAGTATTATTTACACTGGTGTAATGTATCATTGATATTTAATTAAAACCGGAAACATTAAATCAAAGTTCGGTTCTCTTTATTAGTTACAGCTCAGGTAGTTTAGATATACCTATATAATATACCAAATGAAAACTTGCTTTAAGTCTTATATTATATATGTATATCTGATAGGCTGCCACCGACATTCATCTTCGTTTTATAAATAAATTTACATACTTTCAGTTCTTTGGCGAAGATAAATAAGCTGCCTGAAGCATAACTTTAAATTTAATAAAAATGATAATATTTACTTAACAATAGTACAATAAATCAATTATATATGATAGAATGGGAAGGAAATAAAATGTGAAATTAAGAATAATACTAAGGAACTTGAGCTTACATATTTTTTTAAAAATGTATTAGGGTGAAAATATGCAAACTTGAGAAAGGGGAGGCTATGGAGAAAAACAGAAAATTTTTGCGAATGCTGAGTCTTGCTTTATCGCTTGTACTGGGGATATTACAAGCAGGACTTTTTTTTGGTACGGCAAGGGCTGAGGAAGATACTGCAAATAACAGATTTAATGTAGTCATAGTATCCGATGCGAGCGGCTCTATGCGCAGTACAGATCCTGAAGGTTTGAGATTTGAGGCTATAAATCAATTTACAAACCTCCTTGCTGAGCAGGGCAACTTACTTGGGGCGGTATCATTTGCGGATAATATCAATGCAACTGAGGAATTAACCAAGGTCGATACTTCCGAGGCAAAGCAGAAAATAACGGACACTTTGAAGAACACCCCTGCCAATGGGGATACCAATATCGGAGAGGCATTGCAAAAAGCGGTAGATATGCTTGATACAGCAGGGGATAAGAACCTTCCGTCTATAATACTTTTTTTAAGTGACGGCAATACAGATCTTAAAGATAAGAAGGATTTGGAAAATTCACTTAATATGAAGGCGGATGCTATACAGACTGCCCGAGAGAAAAATATAGCCATATACAGTGTTTGTCTTAATGCCAATAAGAAGGCGGATGTGAGTGAGATGGAGCAGATCTCCATGGCTACCGGAGGTGAATTTAGAGAGGTAACTGCCGCAAATGACTTACAGGAAGTATTTAACTCTTTTTATAATTTAATATACGGTACTTCAACCACCCAGCTTTTAGATGCCGCTTTTGATGACAGCGGCGTGCTTGAAACTAAATTCAATGTTCCGGGTCTTGGAGTTGAGGAAATAAATATAATAATTTACGGTAAGATATCTGAAGTTGAACTGTATGACGGCAGCGGGCAGAAAAAGGAAGTAAGCCCTATGGAGTATAATACCTTTACCATGATAAAAAGTACGGAAGTATCTGCTGGAGAGTGGAATCTTGTAACTAAGGGGACAGCCGGAAACCATATAAAAATAAATATGGTATACAATACTAATTTGAAGGTGGAACTTAAAACTGAGGCAACGGGTAATATAACCAATCCAAAGGACAGTATAAAGTTTGAGGCTTATTTATCTGCCGGAGATATAAAGGCTGACAGCTCCAATATAGGAGGGTATGAGGCAAAACTTATACTGTCGGATGCTTACGGAGCGGAAATTGATACATTTCCCATGAGCATAACAGGCGATCACTTTGAACTGAGTCAAAACCTGGCTAACGGAGTTTATTTTGCAAAAGTAAATGTAACAGGTAACAGTTTAGATAAAACTTCTGAAAGTCTGGGACCTATAGAGGTGTCGGACAAGGCACTTACAGAAGAAGAAAAGAACAATACTCCTCCGGTGCCGGTGAGTGAAAAGATAAAAAAGACGGTATATATAATACCGTTTAAAGACAATAGTATTACTTTCGACCTTAAGGGTTTGGCTAAGGATGCGGAAGACCAAAATTTGCACTATATGGTAGCTTCAAGTTCATTTATAGAGGGTAAGGACTACAGTTTAGATGATAACTTTGTATTAAAACTTTATCATTACAGCTTAAGCAGAGGCGATTTTGATATAAAGGCTACTGACAGCAAGGGTTTATCCTGTAATATAAGCATAGTGATCAAAAGTATCAATGTAGGAGTGGTAACGGCAATAGCAGTGCTTATAATAGGATTTATAATACTTGCTGTTATGGGGTACCTTGCTTATAAAATCTGGGGTACGCCTTTTGGAGGACCTATTACGGTTAAATCCGAAAAGGGAGGAGATAAGAAGGAACAAACTATAACCAAAAAAACCGGAAGACTTCCTCTGAGCAGGTTTCGAGTACATAATATAGGCTTTGATACTAAAAAAACATATTTTGAGGCAAGCGGAAAACCGTATATATTTATGTGTTCTTCCAAAGAATTTTATTGTAACGGTAAGCTTACAAAGAGGGCTAAAATTTCCAACAATATACCCGTAAATGTAAAGCCTAATAAAGAAAGTGCGGATATTATAACGGTTGAATATCAATCAAGACTTAAAGAAAGAAAAAATTCAAGAAGAGCCAGAAAATAGGCTAAGTAAAATTAAAAGGAGAGTTGAAAATGGAATACAATAGATTGTTATTAAGTGCCGGCGGAGGAATCTTTTCCGTAGCACAGCAGGCAAATCAGGCTAAAAACGTAGCTACAGTGTTTATAGGACTTGGCGGTACCGGGGTGGATTGCCTTGCCACATTAAAAACGGAGATCAATAAAAGATTAAAACCCGATGATTCCACAGCACCGATACCTACATATGATCACATACAGTTTTTAGGTGTTGATACAGATATAAGATCCAAGGATATAATAGGAGTTACCAATTTTTTCAGTATATCTATGAATGATATCAAGGGAACACTGTCAAATAAGATGGCAATTGATGCAAGATATGATCTTAATTGGCTCAGAAGCTCAGACATACCTGTAGCCGACCTCGGACTCAACGGAGCCGGTGCTATAAGACAGGTTGGAAGAATGATGCTTATGGATAAGAGTGCATTATTCCTGGAAAAACTGAAAAGTAAGATAAAGGCTGCAAAGGAGGGACTGGGTTCACCACAGCTTAATATACACATTATTTCGGGAATAGGAGGCGGTACCGGTTCGGGTGCTTTTCTTGATGTGTGCTATCTTGTAAGAAGTCTTGCAAGTGATCCTGCCATAGGTAAGTTTACTTCTTTCGGTTATGTATTTTTGCCTGATGTAAATTTAACAAAGCAAATAGACTCTCTGACTGCTTCCTTGATTAAAAGAAACGGTTACGCAGCCTTGCAGGAAATAGATTATTGTATGAATTTTGATCATAACGGCGGAAGATTTTATCAGGAATATGCAGGCGGAAAAAATGTGGCTTGGGATCAGGATCCGGTTGACATGTGCCACCTTATAAGTGCAACCAATACCTCAAGCGATACGATTAAAAATCCTTATAAATATGCGCAAAGTGTGGTAACGGAGTATATTATGGACTTTTTGATCCAACCTGCCGACCAGGATAAATTCGGTATTATGTCTCAACTTTCCAACTTTACGGCAAAGGTGGGAGTGGCATCAAGCTCAGTACTTAGAGGTACGAACTTAAGATATTGTACCCTCGGAGCTGCCTGTGCAACCTTGCCGCTTACAGAGATCAATACCTACCTTGCTTCACATTTATTTAAAGAATTTACAGAGAATACAAAGAATATCAAGCCCAATGAAAATGATATCAAGCAGCTTGCTATAGATACATTGGCACCTACAGCAGATTCCGTAGCCAATATTTACGAAAAACTTTTTGATGATATCACCTCAGAGGCTGCCAATACCCAATTTGAAGCCTATGACGGTGCCTATCAGGATCTTTTGCCGGATAATAACGGACCTTTTATAAATTGGTATGCGGCACAGGAAGATACTAAGATAGGAGCACTTACACTTAAAGTGGAGAGTCTTATTAAGGGAAATGATGCCTCTTTGATAGAAAAAATAAAGAGAGCACTTAAGAGGTTTATATGTGGAGATGGAGACAGGGTGGCGCCTAAGGGACCGGGGTTCGCATATCAAATGCTTTTTGAGGGCTCAGAATTTAATCTTAATAATATAATATCAAGTTTAATCGTTGAAAATGAGCAAAAGCTTACAAGAGAGCAAAAGCAATTAGAAGATTTGAGAGCTTATTATAAAGAGTCTGAAGACACCTTCCTTGACAGAAGTAAAAGGAAAATGTTCGACAATGATAAAAAAAGATTTGATGACTATGAAACCGATATGATGAATTATGCAAGTGCAAAATACAGCATTGAGGTCTATAAAAGAATAGCCAATCTTTTGGATACCCTGCAAAGACAGATTAGGGAAGAAAACGATAAGTTCTTTGCAATATTTAAAAGGGTTATGGAAAATTTAAGTTCAACCTTCGAGCTGAATTCAAACTACCTTGAGAGTATGGATCACCTTGATAACAGTGACAGTTTCTATGTACCTATGATGACTATCAATGAGTTAAAACCTGCAATGAACAGTGCAATCAAGGCTCTTAATTTTGATAAGATGTTCGGAAGTTTCTTAAATATGTTCTTTGACAATACGGATAAGTGGATAGATGAGAATGAGAATAAAATATCAAAGCTTGTTACAGACTTCTTCATAGGTACTGCTTTTGAAGGTTTTGCCAATAAAAATATAACGGATTTCCTTGCCGATAAGTATGGAACCACCAATACCACGGTACTTTCAAATAATATATACAATGATTATATTACAGATCTGGCAAGTAAGTCACAAGTTCTTTTCCCGTTTGACACCGGACTTACTCAGGTATCAAGCCTGGGATATATTAAGCATATTTCCGCACCTACCGTATCGGCGGAAATACAAAATGCGGCAAACAGTTATACACAAATAGACGCAAATTGTGAGGTTAATTCAAGTGATTTAACAGACAGAATTTATATGCTTAATACCGCATGTGCCTTTCCGCTCGGAAGTTATGCACCGGGTACGGATTATGAGCAGGTGTATTTTAACAGTACCGAAGGTTTCGGAAACCATTACTATGAGGGAGAAAGAAAAGGCGGAGAAGGAAAACTTTTAAAAAATATGATATTTAAGGATTGGAGACAGCTTGCGCCGCTTAGACCTCAAAGTATTATAGATGTGAATGTCCCCGGCTCCGAGAATATGAAGAAGATCGTAATAAAAGCAAGATACTTATATGAAACAGGTAAGGCAGAGGGCTTTATAGATGAGGAAAGAAAAATCTATTCTCTTGATGAGAAGGCTATATCAGAACTTGAAGAAAAAGTTGCCGGGGCAGCTAAAATTTTAGAAGAGTTTGACAGCGTAAGTGCACTTGAACTTGACAAGCTCCTTTTGGAAATTGAAAAAGAAAAAGATATTAAACCTGCTTATTCGGGATACAGTATATACAACCTCGGAGCACTTGATGAAGACAGCCAAAAGAGGATAGTGGTAGATTACTTTACCTACTCACCGGTGCTTAATATATTGGTGAAAAACTCTTTGGATAATAAGTCAAGGCTCAATAAGCTTGTTGAGCAGTTTGAAAGTATAAAGAAGGAGGCGGCAATTAAGAGTGCCGGGCTTATGGATAAGTTTATGCCTGCGTTCTTCGAGCCGCTTTGTGCAGGAGTATTTACTTTTGAAGGTATAAATATATATTATAAAAAAGTTCTTACCGGAAGAGAGGAAGTTACCATACTTTCAGAGATGGATGATGCAAATAAGTTTTGGAAAATACCTGTATACCAGGCATTTATAAACTATCAGCGCTTATCTCCTGAGATAAAAGAAGATATTAAGAGTGATTATACTGCTGCACTTAAGAGTATGAATGCCGAGAAAAAAGCCTATGCGGATGAACTTGCAAAAAGACTCAGTGAGCAGACGGCTGCCTGGGTAAGTATAGCTGAAAACTATGATGAGAAAAAAAATATAATAAGATTTATAGACAACCTTAACAAGTTCATGCAAGATTACATAAATACTATAAAATATATGTAGAGTATTATATCGGTGATATTGTTTTACAGGTACACTGCCACCGGAAGCGGTATTACTCCTTCTGTCAAGCTTTGTACCTGTAAAATAAAACAATAAGTCGGGCAGTGTGAATGACTGTTTACATTCGGACCGATGCTGCAGGTATTTTACATATATAAATAAATATCACTTAGTCGGTACACCGGGAATCGTTTCGGTGTGAAGCTATTCAATAAAATAAGCAAGCGTTGTTATAGGAGATACTTAAGATGAATAAAAAAAATGTAATAGAACTTAGGCAATACACAAAGGATTGTATAGTTCGTTACTCCTTAAACAGTACCAACTATTTGGGAGAAGAACCTAGATATCCTATGATTATATGTTATATGGGAGAAGTTTCAGAGGATGCTTATTATGATATTTCATCGGAACTTTATCAATTATGGCCTTCTTTCCATGAACATATATTGCACGTCGGCATTGATTACAAAGAGGATGATAATGCACTTAGTTATAAATTGTTAAGTAAAGAGGGAAGTAGGGCTGTATCGGAGACGGAATTGCTTAGGAGTCTTAATCTTTTGCATGATGAAGACAGCGGCTTTGAGTCTGTAGACAGGATCAATATATACTTTATCATGAACAGTTCCAATGTACTTACATTGGATGAGTATCTTAAGCAGCTCGGACTATATAGGCTTATAAAAGAAAGATTAAAAAATATAACATCCAAGGATATGCTTTTTTTATTACTGAGTGAGGGGCTTGACAGGACTTCTGTTTCAATAAAAATCAAAAATCATCTTGCTAAATACTATGAGGAAGAGGACCATAACGTATATAAGATGGACTCTGTTTTCATAATAAGCAATAAAAGAAGCGACGGGCATATAGTAAGAAATTTTGAGAAAATGTACAGCATAATTTCCTATGTTATTGCACAATCCAATCAAAAGACCGATGCACATACCGTGTCCATGCTCTATTCGGGCGGGCTTAAGTGTGTGTCTTTTTCAAGAGTTTCAAAGCCTATGGATGACATGTCGCTTGTAATAATACAAAACTTTTTAAGACGCTTAAGAGAACACAATCAAAGAAAACCGAGTACACAGCTGCCGGGTGAAAAAAGATTAAGGGAACTTGCAGGTATTAGCGAAGAGGGAGTATTTAAGTGCATAGAGGATTATATTAAAAGCCATGAAGGCGAATATGAGCTTACCGAGGAGTTTCTTGAGTATTTTCCGAGAAAGCATATGGATACAGCCGATATAAGCAGGCTTTCCTATGAGGAGGCGGATGAACTTACTATGGGCACGGTAAGCGGCTACATATCTTCACTTGTAAGCAAGGTGCTCGGAATATTAGGAACCCAGGGAGTGCCTGAACTTGTGGAAAATTACAGAAACTATATCAACAAAAGCTGCAAGTCCAAAGAAGAACTTCTGGAGCTTAGGGATAATATTGAAACTCTAAAAAGACTTACCGCCGGCAATAGCGATAGGTTTATAGGAAATGCCGGCATAATAGATGTTGTAAGTAAGCGACTTACTTATGAACTCTCAGACAACAGAAGTCTGAGAGAAAAACTTTTTCAGGTCATAGAAGATGAGGCTAAAAAATCACAGAGTTTTGAAAGAAGTTTTGAAGAACTTGTTAATGCACTTGATGAGGTAAGGAATGTAAGCGATGAAAGTGTAAAAGCCATGTACGGAAATATAGCCGAAAGATATATATATGACAACATGGAAAGTCTTAATGAAGAATTCAGAAAGCTGCGCTCAGATGAGGAATTTTATATATTTGCAAAAAGGCATATAGAAGAAATAGTAAAAAGTCATGCTATATTCGGGCTTAATTTTGAAGATGAGTTAAGAGAAAGACTGAATAAAAATGATGACCCTACGTATATAGATAATTGGCTGTATTCAAGACTTACCAGTATAGATGAAGTGCCTATATACCTTAAATCATCCTTTGGAACTTTTAATCCCTTGGGCTCGGTATTTTCTTTGCGTACCGACACAAGATTAAGTGATTATATCAAAAGACTTTTGACCGGAACAGACAAGACCACATACTATTACAATACCAGATCCAACAGCTATGCTATAGCTATGGAGATTTTTAAAGTAGAAAGAAGTAATCTTATATCACAGGAGGAGGAAAATTAATCTTATGAGATATGTTTGTAAAGAATATGACGGCAGTAAAAGCGTATCAAGTGTATTTCAAAATGATGAGCAAACCTTCCTTACATGGAGCAATTCAAGCAATGATGATTGTATTATAATAAAATCCGACTATATGAGAGAGCTTAATATAGAAAGATTTTGTGAAAATTTAAACGATAATTTAAATAAAGCCGGTATTAAGATTACGGATATTAAAGATTTTTTTGATATAGAAGATAGAGAGGCGGCTTATAATAAGCTTTATAAGTTTGCCTATGTCGATAAAAGACAACATGCCCTGGCAGGGGGAATCAATATAAGTGAAAGAGGCTGCCGTTATACGGTACTTGCATGCAGTGTGGAGCTTGATGATGCCGACGAAGAAGTATGCTGTATTTTTAAACCTAATCCAAAGACTATCTACGTTCCTTACACTGATATTCAGTTTGAGGTAAATATGAGTATGTTTTCAGTGGAAAATGATAAACCTGCCAAAGGAGGCTTATCCGGATTGATGGGAATGTTTAAAAGAAAGACTGAAGAAGAGACGGCTTTATTTTATAAGATAGAATTTGATAAGGACTATAGCAACCAATGCAGTGACAATGATTTGTCCTACAGGGTAGGTAACTTTGAAATCCCCTTTACCAAAAAGCTATTGAAAAATAAAATTTTTTATATAAAAACAGAGCAGAAACCTGTAATTGTTAATAAAAACAGAGGTTTGAAGCTAATGGTAAACGGAAAAGAATATATGTAAAATCAAATGGAGGAATTATGCCGGGATATAGATTTAAATGTCCTTATTGTTTTAAGGAAATGATGGATACGGAAGTGCATTTCAGATCAAAACGTGTAAGTGAGGATAGTGATAATCCGCTGCCACCTCAATTTTACGGAGACTATGAAGCCTTTATGCTTAATTACACCGGTAGCAATAAGGCTCAGATACAAAGTAAGTACGAGGAATGGGAGTTCTTTGCCAAGGGTAAGGATGAAAAATATGAGCAATTTTGGAAAAATTTTGGAGATGTAACCACAGAAAGAAAAAGTGACAGTGTAAAAAAAATAGACGGTAATTTTGAAGAGTATGAAAGGAAGGTCATAGACCCTTACGATAAAGCCAACGAAAAATATCTTAGCTTCGGTGATAATCTGTTTAAGGTGGATGATCACAATATGGTAAGAGCCATAGAGCTAAAAAGCGGAGAACTTTGCGATAAGAGAGTATGTCCGCATTGTCATAACCCCCTGCCGACCAATTATGGACTTTATGATACGAAGTTTATATCCATGGTCGGTGTTTCAAGGGCAGGTAAGACGGTATTTCTTTCACAACTTATCAAGCACATAGGAGATTACGGTGCCAAAATAGGGCTTACAATTATGTCTGCAAATGATACCGCTAAGCAATTCATAGAATTACACCCGGTAAGAAAACAGCAGAATCTTCCGGGAGGTACTCCTATGGGACATTTTGAGCAACCTTTGTGCTTTCAATTAATTCAAAGACAGGGTGCCAAACTTAAAAAGAGTATGATAGTTCTCTATGATGTAGCGGGTGAGGCATTGACTAACAAGGAAAGTGTGGGAAAATTTGCCCCCTTTATATCACAGTCTGACGGAGTTATATATGTAATAGACCCTGAACAATTTGAAAATATAGCAAGAGTGTATGAAGTTGAAGACAGGGTAAAGCCGGAAGATGTACTGGGAGAAATACACGGCTATCTTAGAAATACCGCTTTGGAGAGGGTAAAGGAGTTAAGAAAAAATAATCCTTCATTGATTAGTGAAGAAGAGCAGCGCATGGTTAATGATGAGCCGAGACAGATACCTATAGCCGTTGTATTATCTAAGGTGGACGAGAGAAATGTCATAGACGCTATGAGGGCTGCCGATCCGAATTGTGAAGAAGCGGTAAGGGAATTAAGCGGAATTATAGGAGAAAACAGTACAAGGAGAAGTGTATTTAATGCCGGGGCCTACAATAAGCTCGGTCAGGCACTTAATGTTTTTACAATGAAAAATGCGGATACACTTCGCAGTCAATTGTATGCTACTTTTACTACTTTTGCTTTCTTTGCAGTCTCTTCTCTTGGTTGCAGTTGCGAGGAGAGCGTGGTAAACGGATTAAAAGTATACGGTCCTATAGATGAACCGAGTCCCAAGAGAATAGAAGAGCCGTTTTATTGGATATTATATAAATTCGGTATGATAGGAGCAAGTGATGAGGTCTACAGTCCGGCTGATACTTTTATCAGCTGCCCTAATTGCACAAGTGTGGAAACAGAAGAGTATAGTGCGGAAGAAGATCCGAAGTTTAAGGGTATGATCAATAGATTTAAAAACAGGGCTGAGTATAATGAGAAGAAAAATCACAGCTTAAGGTGCATTATATGCAAACACACCTGGTAGAGCGGCGACCTATGAACGACCTGCTTAAACTGTAACGACATCATTGAGTCGCTAAACCGGAATATAAATACACATTTCGATAAAAATATCAAACGGAGGCTAAAGTATGACTGATAAGATATGGCAATGCTGCTTTACTAATACGGATCATATAAACGGAGTTGCTGTCAGCTCAGGCTGGACCGGACTTGCCGTATCCGAGTCCATCCCTAATGCAGCTCGTGAGGCTTGTATGAAGTGGCAGGCTGCCAATTCGAGAATAGAAAATGAAAGTGCGGCTTTAAATAACAATGTATATGAACTTATATGTGATAATGAATATGCCTTTGTAATAAAGAATAGATATGGACTTAAAGATAACCATGGAAGACCTAACATGTTTTCACATGCCTACATAGCACCTATGGAAGAATTTTTAAAAGATCCGAACTGCTTACTTGCCTTATCAAAGATAAATTTTGCCGATAACCAGGAAGAGGCGGAAAAAAGAAAGCATGAACAAAGTACGGCAGCAAGTTTAATTTATAACAAACCTTTTGAGATTGCCTCTGCCTTGGAATTACTGTCTATGGAAAAAGAAAAGTATAAGACTTTGCTTAGAACAGTGTATATACTTAATGCCGATGAGAGAAATTTAAGACCCTTACATATAGAAGCCTATGAAGATAATGAAAAAAGTAAGGCACTTATTTACCTTATACATATAGGGCTGCCATATCACATAAGGACGAACTTAAAGGTTGCGATTATGCCTCAAACAGATGCTTATTATAGAAATATATTGTTTGATAAAGAGGCTAAAAGCAGGGGAGTTTACATAGTGCCCGAAAGCGGAGAAAACAATAATAAGGCACAGGCATCACCGGTATTTGAGCTTATAGATGAGTTTGCAGAGCATTATGATCTGGAAGAAAAAGACCTCTACTACAAAGATCTTAGTGATAAGGCACTGGGGCTTGGAGGTAAGGGAGTTTTAACTGAAAGAGCTCTAAAAGTAGCCTATGCTATGAATAACATAGGGGATGTGAAGGAAAAGTCGGAATGGGATGATGAGAAATTAATGTTAAGACTTTCAGATGCTTTGCTTTACAATGCCGATATGATAACAAGTCATGAGTACAGAGAGGAGTTTGAAGACTTTGTAGCTTCCATGCTTGATGAAGTTATGGAAAGAAGACTTGGCATTAATGAAAATATGTATGAGAGGATTGCAGGATTTCCAATAAAGGCTGCAAGCAAGGCACTGCAAACAACTTGGAAAAAGTGCAGACAATACCGTTTTGAAACTGCCATGAATGAGGAACAAAAAAGAGCCTGGCTTGAAAATCTTGATACCAATGCACTTGGAGCTTTTATAGAATTTTCCTGCGATCTTATTAAGCAGAAAAGGAATTATACGGCTTTAAAAGAATATCTTATCAGTGATATAGAAAAAAGCAGAAATGTAGAGGAGTTATTAAAAGTTGAAGCAAAAATTCTTCGCATAGAAATGGATATTGAAGATAAAGAGACAAGAGGAGATGTTTTTAAGGATATGCATAAGGTTTTAATAGATAAATTATGGGAACTTTACAATGCAAATATTAATTCTGCTGATGTTAAGACAATGTATGACACTGCTCTTGAAGTGTATAAGCTGCTTGCTACGTCAGATGAAAGCATAAATGCCGAAGAAGCAAAATTTAAGGCAAAAAAATACTTTTGGCAGGCTTTCAGTTTTGAAAAAATGGAAAAGCTTGGAACAGATGTTGATTTATATAGTTTTATGAGCTTGCCTGAAGATGATAATTATCAATTATATACAGGTTTTATAAATATACTTAATAAAATCCCGCAACAGAAAGATATATATGAAAGCTTAAAGGAATTAAACATATATTGTATCCAAAATTCTGAAAGATTTGTAAAAAAAGAAGGCTATAAAGAAAAAAAATTGATTGAAAATATTTTTATAAAACACCTAGCAAGAGACATGAAAAAAACTGTTGAATTTGCGGACGGTTTTGTTGAAGATATGGTAACAATAGCCACCGAAGTCAGAGAGTATTCTCTGTATGAAGAATTTATTTATATCATAAAAAATGTAAACGGAGTTAAAGAGGCGGACTATAAATTACTGGACACATTAAGCCTGCATATAGAAGAAGGTGAATTAAAAGTAAATACCAGGCTGAGAAAAAGCATGTTTAAGCGTATATATGAAAAATTCCGGGATATAGAACTTTATGATGAAGAAGAAGACAGTGTTGTCAGACTTGACAGTTGGCTGGCACTTGGGAAGATATATTATTCCAACTTAGGCGAGAATTGGTTTGAGGTATTTGATGACAATGAATATAAGGCAAAGGTACTTTTGGATAAGAATATAGAAGAGCTTTTAGATGATTCTTATTACTTTGTAAAGTGTGAAAATGATATAGAAAAAGCCAATTGCTTTAATGCAGCCGTATATTATGTGGATAACAAAGGTCAACACAAGTCGGTAATCAACAAGTGGGTAAAATATATAGAAAGACTTGACAAAGAACCCTCGGGAGGAATAGGAGACTTTTTCGGAAAGTTGTTTGGAAAGAAAAGGGAGGAATAGTCGGGGGTAGCTATGTATTTAAAAAAAGATAGTTTGTATTACAGTGTTTTGTATGGCTGCGGAGTATATTCTTTAACTGGTGAAGGGGTAGCGGATCCTATAAGCGGTGAAGAAAGTGCGGGTTTTTCAAGTACCTTGTACGGAGAAAAATTTTTTGCAAGGGCTTTTGGAAGAGCTTTAGAAAAAGAAGAGATTGAGGATTATAAAAGGCTTGTACTTTCACCTCCGGATGTAAAAAATATACTTTGGCCCATGGATTTTGTGGAAGTAGGCAAAGAACAATCGGTAGAGAGTGTTGCCCGAGTTGATAATGCTTATGCCTATGATATCGCAAAAGAGAAAGTAAGGACAAAGGATTATGTATTCTTATTCAGTAACAAAGCCTATCCTCAAAGTATAAGCCTTGAAGAGTATCTTGAACAACTTGAACATCGTTACGGCGGAGGTTTATCGGACAGGTCCAAGTGGCAAAATTATCAAAACCCTGAGATTTTAGCTTTGGCAAGGGCTTTAGTTGAAAAAATCGATGCACTCAACAGGGAAGGATACTTATATCTTGATTTTCACCACTCAAGAATCAGGCTTGTAAATAAGGAAATATACCTTGATTTTTCCAATCTTATATATGATATGGAAAATATTTATAAAGGCAGGGTTTATAAACCGACATTTGAAAAACTTCCTATTGAATTTACAGAGCCGGAGCTTTATACCGGACAAAAGAAAAATATAGATTTTACTGCACAAAATTACAGCCTTGCCTCTATTTTATTTTACCTGCTTGTAGGCAGGCATGCGTATGACGGTATACTTCGTGCTGCGGATATAGATGATTCCTCATATAATCATTATATTAAGTTTGAAAAAATGTGCAACAGCCCGATATTCATATTTGATAAGCAGGATACGGCTAATCACCCGGGGCATGAGGCAAAAGATGAGGCATTACTTGAAAGATGGGGGGCTTATCCCAAAATGCTCAGGTATATGTTTACCAAGGCATTGTCAAGAAAGGTGGAGTATGGACAGGAGACAAGTTACAGATATCAAGAAGAGTTGCCTACTCCAAGGCAGTGGCTTAATCTGCTTTATACACTTTAATACTATAAGCAAAGGGGGAGCTTATGAACACTAATGAATTAAGCTATCTGAGCCCTGAAGATTATTTTAGGGATTATAATGATGAAAGCTTAAGTACGGTACTTGCAGACATTATAAGCAAGTATGGTAAGGCGGTGCTGTTGGATGAGGAGTTGTTAAAACAGGAGCTTAAGAATAGTGCTGTAGATACCATGGATATCTATAAACTGATTCTTATAAGCAAATGTCATGGTTTTAACAAATTGATAACAGATGGGAATATTAATTCGATTATTGATTTGGAGCGTGTAACAAGTAATATATTTACTCAAACAAAGCTTAACAAATCCGATATTATGAGATTGGGTGCCGCATTGTTTATAGCCTTGGGAATGATAGAAAAGCCCGGCATCAAAAATGTGGTGGAAAAAACCTTAGAAAGCATAGGAACAAAACATTACATTGACAATGAGTTAAAAAGCAATGCATTTACTTTAAAATCATCAGAATATAAAAACAAAACACTTGATTATTTTGAAAAGATCTTTCAAAGTACTTCGCCGGATGTGGACAGCATTTCGGATGAAGAGCTTAGAAGCCTTGAAGCCTTACTTATAAACGGAATACCGAAGGCGAAGTATTACACTGCCTGTTATATTCTTTCGGCTGTGGATGATGAAGGAGCTGTGCAAAGGGCGGTAAGTCTTCTTGCTCAGGCAGCCGATGAGGGTGATACTCAGGCAGCTGCAAAACTTGCCGATTACTACTATTATAAAGGAACAGCACATAACGATTATGATAGCGCATATAAGCTATATACGGGAATAGGGGCTTTGGCACTTAATAAAAAAAGAAGAGAAAACCTGCTTGGTCTTTTTAATCAAAGACTGTATTACAAGCAAGTGCTTAATTTCAGTGTGGCACTTTATGCAGTGCTTACATTAAGTATGGTATTTCCCCTGAGCCTTAATACATACCCTAATCTTACAGTGCCGGGGATTTTATTGAGCATAGTATCTTTGGGAATTTTGGTATTAGGCTTTGTAATTAACAGATTAAAGCCGTATTTTAATATACAATTTATTCCGGCAGCTTTATTTACAGTATGGTTCTTTGATATTTTGATAAGGTTGTTAGGGTAATGGGGGAAGAATATGTCAAGTAATAAACAAATTAAACTCTTATATTTTATATTAAATATTGTATTTTTAGTTCCCTTTATACTGTCATTTTTCAGCTTGTTCGGAATCATTGCAGCTTTGGCAATAATCGGTATAGGATTTTTCTATTTTGTGGGAAAAAGCAATGAGGTCAAAGAAGCTTATACGGATCTTGTCAAAATATTATTTATGGACAGCTTGATATTCGGTTCTTTAATATTTTTATACTTCTTAAACACTACGACAGAGGTCGAATATTCAGTCGGAGAGCTTTTGGACAATATTAACCCTATGCTGGTTATTTTTATGTTGACTTATGTAGTAGCTGCAGTACTTAAATTCAGAAAGAAACTGACTGCACCGTGTTATATAATTGCACTTGCAAGTATTGTGGCAATCGGCTACCTGATCTGTGTAGCACTTTGTACTACGGATGGAAGATTTGTTATGCCGCAGTTTGTTAAGGGCGGAGCGGTTGTACTTAACACTTATTTGATTTTTTCGGCAATATTTGTACTGTGTTCTGTTATTGTAAACTTAGGTAAGGTTAAGAATTTTAACTTACTTTTGTTGTCGTTAAGTTTTGTAATCTTTCTTTGGGTATTTATAAGCTGTTATGGCGGTATTTTAAGCAAGGCTTATGAGTTTGAACAGGATTTCGGAAAGTTTTTTAAAGAGGCGGCACTTTGGGCGAAGGTAATAATAGTCTACGTTATAAGTATTTTTGCCTGCTTTGCCAAATTTGCCAAGGAGATGAATGAAAGTAAGGACAGCAGGGTGGGTTTTAATATAAATGTCTTATTATTGTTGGCAAATACGGCATTGTTATATAAGTTTGCTCTTTCCTGGTATAACAGATTTAATTATTTGCTTATATGCCTGTATGTACTGACCATACTGTTTTTTCTATGGATATACTATGAAGAAGTTAATGGCAGGGAGAAAAAAGCTACAGATATGGACTATGATAATGATTTGGTAATGACGGGTATTATCATGGTTGAAACTATAATGTTTGTACTGTCGATTTGGATGTTCAAACATAATATGTGGATAAATGCTTTAGTAATATTGGTATTTACAATTATTCTTGTTGTTAGCGGAGGCAGTTTTAACGGTAAAGGTTACCTGTACAGTTTCTTATTTGTCTTTTTACAAACTTTGGCTTCTATCTTTCAATTCAGGCTGAGTTTGGATAATGTAATAGTATCGGTAATCATACTTATTGCAGCTATAGCGGCATTTTTAGTATTAAATTTAAGAAATCCCAACAGTTTCAAAACCCCACGGATTCTTAATATGACAATATTTGTCCTGTTTTGTATCCTGAATGTTGTTTTAGTATCAAGGCACGGCACCAAAATAAATGTATACCCTGATGAAAAGAAGGTAGGAGTGGTTGTTAAAGCCAGAGGGAATGATAATGAAGTGTATAAGGCAGTGATATATTGGACTGACAGCAGGGGAGAGAAAATCACGGAAGAAACCGAATTTACAGATCAAATAGAAAGTGATATACACGGTGCTTGTATGCATATAATAACTACAGACAGTTTCGGTGTGGTAAGCAAGAAAACCGAGTGGTTTCCGTATTGGAGATATATTGTGTATGGAGAAGATGAGGGTTAGCATACTGATGATATTTAATTAAAATCAGTGTCTATGGGTGAAGGTAAGGCGAATCTATAAAGTGCTTTACACTGTGAAGGAGGATTTATGGCAGGAAGAAGGAATAGAGTAGTTAATACAAGAAGGGTGAAGAATGAGAGTTTTAATTTTGAGCTGCTTGCAGCAAGCCTCAGTGCAGGGCTTATAGCCTGGGCTATATGTTGGCCTTTGTATTCTTTGATGGTATTTTCCGTACCCAGAACTGTGGTTATGGGAATTATGTTTTTGATTTTGATAATAATAATATTGGCAACGGTATTTATTTTAAGTCATCAAATGGGTACAAATGAGAATACCAATATAGCAATACTTTTAACAGCCGCACTTACAGCTTTTTTGCTTACTTTGCTTTTTCAGTGGCTCTACGGTATGGGGGCTGATAATACGAGAGATTTGCTTTCTGCAAGGGAGGCCGGAGGTTTTATTTCTATAGTTCTCGGTATACTTAGAGTTGTATTTTTAACTGTAATAGGAGTTGCCATAGGAGTGGCAGTTGCGGAAAGTTACGGTAGGGAAGAGGCGAAGGAGCTTATATATATAGGTTCGGCGGTCAAGTCCTTTATAGCGGCAGTGCTTATAGAGTTCGGCACCATATCCTTGCCTGAAACTTCCGCAAAGATGGGGATTATATTTTGGATTCTGACAGCGGCTACTTTTACGACCAAGTTGCCAAGCAGCAGAAAAAAGAGGGTAAGGAAGAGCCTTTAGTAGGGTTGGTATAGTGATGAAAAAACCTTGCTGCATGGGACTACAGGCAAAACTTTTATAAAACTTCGGCAAATTTGCACAGACTGTAAAACTTAACCTTACGCTTAATTTGTGGCAGGCTGCGTTCAAACATTTCTCGTTTGTGCAATAGTTTTTCCCGAAGTTTTAACCGCTCCAAGTCCCATGCAGCAAGGTTTTTTATATTTCTACCCAAAAGGTAAAGGAAGGTGAGGAAGTGGACAAATTTTCGACATTTACCCCATTGCTCTTAGTCTCGGTACGACTTCTTTAAGTACTTCTACCAGCACATCCAGCTCCTCTTTGGTATTGTCATCACTTAAGCTTATACGAATACACTCTCTTGCGGCATCCGCATCAAGCCCTATTGCCAAAAGTACATGAGAAGGCTCCAAAGAGCCTGAGGAACAGGCTGAGCCGGCAGACACACAGATATTTTTATTATCAAGCATTATAAGTAACAGTTCTGAAGAAACTTTCTCAAAACGCACATTAATATTGCCTGGGAGTCTTTTTTCAAGGCTTCCGTTAATATGTACTCCTTCGAATTCATTTCTCAAACGCTCTATAAGATAATTTTGTAAGTTTTTTGTATACTCCCCGGACTTATTCATATCAGTAAGGCTTAAATCTGCCGCCTTTGCCATACCTATAATGCCGGGAACATTTTCCGTACCCGCTCTTCTTTTTCTTTCCTGAGAACCGCCGTGAATAAAGGACTTGATTTTAAGCTCGGAATTAATATACAAAAATCCTACACCCTTCGGACCGCCGAACTTGTGTGCAGAGGCACTGAGCAAATCAATGCCAAGTTCCTTAACATCTATATTTGCATGAGCATAGGCTTGAACCGCATCAGTGTGAAATACCACAGAGTTTTTTTGGGCAATCTCACCTATAGCTTTGATATTTTGTATAGTTCCTATTTCATTATTGGCAAACATAATACTTATAAGTACGGTATCGGCTCTTATGCTTTTTTCAAGTTCTTCCAAAGATACAAAACCCTCATTATCAACATTAAGATAGGTGATTTCATATCCCAAGCCCTCAAGGTAGGCACAGGTATTAAGCACGGCAGGATGCTCTATTTTGGAAGTTATTATATGCTTGCCCTTTGTTTCATAAGCAGAGGCGGTCAATTTAATAGCCCAATTATCGGACTCGGTGCCTCCGGAGGTAAAATAAATCTCACGGCTGTTTGCCGAAAGGGAATCTGCTATAATTTCTCTTGCCATGGCAATATTATTACGTATCTTGGAAGAAAAATTATATACAGCCGAAGGGTTGGCATAATAAGTGCTAAAATACGGCAGCATAGCCTCAAGAACTTCGGGTCTTGTTTTAGTTGTAGCCGCATTGTCTAAATAAATCAATTTATCATTCATAAGAATTCCTCATATTATCAGTAGTTTAGTAATGTACTTATTATTATTGTCAAAAAGTGCTTGCTGTCAAGTAAGTATAAAAAATATCAGCCGGCGCATAGTTCGTAAAAAGATTTATTTTCCGTCTATTTTACCTGCTCCTTAATTAAAACATATGTACTTTTGCCTTACAATGTTGTATAGTTATTTCAAGTACTGTATTAAGGAGATTTTATGCAAATTTTTAACGATATATTTGATTCGATTTTTAAGCCTAAGGCTTATAACAGGTTTTTAAAATATAAAAGTTCAAAAAAAACCGCATATATATTTTTGCTGCCTTTATTTAGAGTTTTACTTATAATCTTAGCGATGGGTATTGCTTTTTTCACCAGGTACGGTAGTATAACGGCTTATTGGAAGACTGTTATCCCTGACTTTAGCTTAAGTGCTAAAGGACTTGATATGGAAGAAAAGATAGACGAAGTATATCGCAATGTATATGTATACATCAATACTGATGAGACTATGGCTGAAAGTAAAACCGATGACAAAAGCTCGAATAATTTCTATGTATTTAAGGATGCTATATTGATCAAAGATAGTTTAGGTCAGAAATCTTTATTAAAGTTTAACGAATTGGACTTATCGGAAAATGAAGTTATAACCCGTGATGAATTTATTTATAGTATAGCACCGAAAGCAACGGTTATTTTACTTATAATAAGCGTTGTTATAACAATATTTTTCTATATAGGCATTACCTTAGCCTATGTGCTTACAGCATTATTGCTGCTTTTAGCGGTGAAAATGCTTGTAAAAGGAATGAATAAAAAGTTAAGTGACAAACAATCATTTACAATATCAATATATGCAAAAACGGCAACATTTACATTAACGACCGTACTTTTGGTAATAAACTCTATACTGAGTTTGTGTTTTGATTATACAATAGAAGTACCGTATTTCTATGCTGTAAAGTTGGCAATATGCTTGATTTATATATACTATATAATACAAAATATAAAAGAGGATACAGTAGGGGTAAATTCATTTGAGGCAGTGCGAGAGGAAAACATATATGAGCCTGAGCCTGAAATCAAGGTGGAGGTAAAAAAGCCGCTGCAACCGGAGAGGCTTACGCCCACCGATTCATGGAGTTTTGGAGAAAAGAAAGAAAATGGTAATGAATAAGAAAAAAGTAGTTGTCGGTATGTCGGGAGGTGTGGACTCTT
>ERZ773014.339-NODE-339-length-32546-cov-14.070974_pt1 | contig 32546 bp, 29 predicted proteins | sample MGYA00580841_ERZ773014 | MGnify/ENA primary metagenome ERZ773014 (study PRJEB29015, sample SAMEA2737989) | human oral metagenome | biome: human oral; feature: human-associated habitat; material: dental | place: China | collected 2067 ... | reverse complement strand
ATCGGCGCACCTTCCACTCCGATCAGGGGTGGGCATATCAGATGAAGTCATACACGAAACGGCTCAAGGAGGAGCGAATCTTTCAGAGCATGTCGCGCAAGGGGAACTGTCTGGACAACAGTGTGATGGAGAACTTCTTCGGCCTGTTAAAGCAAGAGATTTACTATGGGCACGTCTACCATAGTTACGAGGAACTCAAGACGGCGATCGAAGAGTATATCGTCTACTATAACGAGCATCGTATCAAAAAGGCTCTCGGCTGGCTTAGTCCAGTACAGTATCGTCGCAAACATCTCGTCGCATAGAAAAAAGCGCAGGAATTGCTTTCCTACGCTTTCAGGTCTAACTTTTTGGGGTCACCACAGCATTCGCCGGGATCTTTCTCATCATCATTTTCGGGTCGTTCCTGCTCTTTGCCTTTGAGATCATCATGGCGTATATCGAGTTTTACCTCATCGCGGTATTCAGTTTGACGAGTTTTATGTTTGCTGGGGTTAGGTGGACGCGCCGCTATGCGGAAAACAGTATGAACGCCATCTTCAGTGCATCAATCAAGCTGTTTTTCTTCTGCTTCTTTGCTCTGATGCTGCAGTCCGTCGCGTCGAACATGGTGGTGGACGACCTTATCCGCGTGCAGACGGTTCCGGTAGAGGAAGCGATGCAAAATGCCAACGGCAACTTCGGCGGTCGTGAGGGGATTGATGAGGTACTCGAAGCAATCCGCCGTGTCGAGACCGGTGGACAGGCGCATCCGTTCCAGACCCCATCGCAGGATGGATGGGGCTATGGAGCCTATCAGATTAGTTATGAATACTGGGATGTGTGGTGTCAGCGCGCGGGATTTAACCCACCGCCAATGCCATGGGAGGATGATTCGGAGGCGTGGGTGAGCTACGGCTATCAGTCAAGACCCTACAGCGGCGCATGGGAGGCGCAATTCCCACCGGCGACATCGCCGTGGCCGGAGAACGTGCAGACAGCAGTGGCACGGCATCACCTCCTGGAACTATACGAGGCGAACGGAAGCTGGGAGAAGGCGGCAGGTGCGTGGAACGGAGACCGCAGCGGCGGATATTGGCGCAAAGTCGTGACGGCATCCAACGCCATCCAAAAAACAAAACACGTCCTTCAGGTCGTGATTTTGCTGAAACTTGCCCTTATCTGCATCTTGTTTGTCGTGATGGGGGATAAACTCTCCCAGCTGATCATAAAGCAATTCGGTACGAGCGATGGGTTCAAGTTCCTGCCCGGTACATGAGAGAGGAGAGATTGGATATGAAACGCCTTTTTAGATGCTCCAAGAAGGTGACAGCGGTACTCTGCACGTTTCTCGTAGGAGCTGCCGGCGTTGGTTACGCATGGGACATCCCGGGTGTGACAGAACCATATGATCCACCGAACTATTACAGCCTCACGAGCATATCATGGGCAGATAGTGCGCCGTCCCCCTTTGCGCTGTGGGATCTCGCAGAAAGCGGAGGAAACGTCTATGACTATACACGTCACATCAAGAGCATCCTCTATGGAACGAAGTTTGCCTCATGGTTTGAGAAGCTGACAGCAAAGCTCGGCATCGAGGAGGCAAACTTCATGAAACTGCCGGAGGCGCGTAAAGAAAAGGGGATGGAGGACATCAAGATTCTCTATGACTCGATGGCAGAAAGCCGCACGCACATCGACCTCCACCCAAAAGCGTTTGAGCGGGACTATGACGACGGTGTTGCGGGCAGGAAACTCGACGACCGCGAGATAAGCAAGTTTATGTCAGACAGCTATACGGCGGCGACACAGAACACAATCCACCGCTACCATGACATGGATCAGACCATGCAGGCCATCCAGAGGGCACTGCAAAACTCGAATCAGGCGATCGGAGAAACACAGGCGCTCCAGTCCGGGGCGCAGATCGAGGCAATCAAGCAGATGGCGATCATGCATCTATCGAGTGCCATGGGGGATCAAATCCAGATTCGGAGCGTCCACCAGATGCGGGAGATGGCAGACGTACAGCAGCAGGAGGAGCAGCAGCGAAACGGCTCCTACCATTTCTTTCATCCCGGTGATCCTGCTGATCGGGCAATGCTCGCATCCTATGAGAAAGAAACAGGGCACAAGTTCTATCGGTCTCGATCGATGCCGGATTTTTAGACGAAATCATTTCCAAATATGACAAATCATAGGCATCCGGTACAGTTTTTTCTATCATAATCTTTTGGAAGGGGAGACCATTATGGAAGCCGCATCTGGATATACAAATCAAGACTATACACAGGCAGATGCCCATTGGGAGGACATCATGTCCTCGATCACGGATCTTGATGCACCATTCCCGGAAGAACTCAACAGCAGCCTTACAGATTATCACGAAGCAATGGATCGCTTTCAAGAGGCGGAACTTCAATTTGGCGCAGCGCCGGACGTTTGGGAACAGTATCAACCGCAGCATGAACAACTGAAAGAAGATTTGTCGGATGTCCAAACAGCGCACAAGGAAGCTCGTGCACCGGAACATGCACAAAGCAATGTTGCCGCAGTCCATGACCGCGTCCTTGCTGCGACACAGTTTTTTGCCGAAGAACGCGCCAAACTTGCTGCACGCGAACAGAAAATGCAGGAAGAAATACAGGCGCTGAAAGATCGGATCACGCAAATGCAGATACTGATCCATGCGCCGGAACTACAAACAGTACACACTAAAAATATGGAATTCATCCAAATGCTGGCTATGCAGTATGTAGCGACCCTGCAAGAAATTCGGGAGGAAGCAGTACAAAAGAAAAAACCCGTCCTTGCGGATTTATACAAAACGGCATCTGTCCATCTCCACAAAACACATGACGCCATCCAAAACATACCGGATCGACTGCGGCAATACATCACAGAAAAGCGAGATCAGGTGATTGATGTAACCTTACAGAAGGTTGCCGGCATATTCGACAAAGGAATACGTTTTCTGGAACAGAAAAAACAGAACCTTCTTCATCTGTCCCCGCTGGAATACAAAGAGCAGGATCAAAAGGAAAAGCCGGAAAAAGAAGTGGAGGTGCTCTTTCCGGAAACCAAGAGCAATGACAGCAAGCAGAACGTTCCTGCGGTGGAAAGCTCCGTTGAGAAATCATTTCAGCTCTTTATGGAAAAAGCTGAAAAGGAAGGAAATGCAGTTTGGCAAAAGAGTGCTGAAGAACGCCAAAACATACAAGCTCCTGTTCTTATCTATAAGGACAAAGAAGGCAATGATAAGGCTTTCTATCCACCAACGGTCAACACATTACCGGCCATTCAGCATCAACTGAATATGAAAAGCAAGGATCCGCGTTGGATTGCTGCAAAAGATGTGCGTGAAACGCCAAACATCTCGATCCGAAAAGGTGCCAAGGCTGTCGAGTTTGTCTTGTTCACGAAGGACAAAAAGATGTACACGAAAAAATTCTTTAACATGGAGGATGTATTCGGCAAAGAGGTTCCGACGTTTACGCCCACACCGGATGTGCGGCGCGAGATGTACGTACACGATATGATGAACTACCTTGCAACTCGTGCCGTCTATGAACCAAAGGCAAGTAAGTCTACGATGCTCGCAGATGCCAAGGAGGCAGCTGACAAGAGCTATCAGGAGAAAAAAAGCATCTATGACCTCTCTCATATGGACTATGACGCGTACAAAAAAGCTGAACTTGAATCAAATAAGCGATTGGAGGCGATTTTACAGACAAATATCGAGATTCCAGTCCCAAAAGAGGATTATAAAAATACATTCCTTCAGCTTTTGGCCAAAGAACTTCGACAGGCTCCGGAAAACTATGTTGTCCGCGCTGTTCAAAAGGCATGGACAGAACTACATTGGAAGGAGCATCATGTCATAGCTGCACTCAAGGAATTTGTCCCGCAGACAGCGTTCGATCATCTGGCAAAGAGCGGGAAGACCTTTTCAGAATTGTTGATGAAGGCTGCTGCAAAAAATCTTGCACCGATAAAACAGAAAGAGCAGAGCGCTGTGCGCTAGAAAAGGAGGATGACATACCGGATTTTAATGGAAAGGCGGTACGAGTATGCCGGGGGAAAACAGCAATATGGTGCAGTTTCGTAAAGATATAAAGTACGATCTTGCGCGTGATACGCTGCGGATCGAGCGGCAGTATCTTCATTGCGTTCAAGTCGTCTTGCGGAGCAATTTTCCGGGCGAGAGGGAACGCCCACAGGCAAAGAGTGCGTTCACCGGTGGTGCTGTCATGGAACTGGATCTTCGTCCTGAAGGGGATCATGTGATTCTACGTACAGCGCAAGGCGAGAAAGAAATGTCCGTAATTCCCAGTAGCATAGAACCGAACCGTGTTCTTGTTGGGAAAAAGGGGAAGAAGCTGGAAGTCGGCGAAATTTTGTCAAGCAACTTGGCAGGTAAGGAAGCTCTGCTGAAATTCCTTCGTGCTCCGCCGCAGGAGAAAGATTCGCTCATTGTCTCCTATTTGGACAGTATCATACATCGACTTGCGCAGGAATTTGATCTTCTTCCACCGGAGCCGAATGTTGTGGAAGAAATGAGGATCCTCCAAATGAGGATCCTCCAGCAGCGGGAGGATTTTGCCTACGGAAAGGATTATACAAACCTATATGATCCTGTTATATACACACCACAGAAGACAATGCGCGATATTAAGGCGAACGCAGAGAGGAAGGAGATGCGCCCATATGTGCGTGAACAAAGGAGGAGCGATATGAAAAGCAAGTGGTTTGTATCGAGCAATCCCGTCGCAGGTGTCATGATGTATCAGGCGCAGCGCAAGAAGGACGAGAACGCCGTTGATTCCAGTGAAAATCGTGAAACGTCGGGCAAGTGGTACACCGACAAAGAAGAGGCACAGGCAATCGCTGACAAATTGAATGCAAAAGAGCAGGTCAAGGAAGCCGGCAAAGAAGCACCACATGAGGAGGTTAGCAACATGGCAGCACAGGAAGAAAAAAAGCAGCCTGAGAAGAAAGAACCGGAAGAAAAGCAGCCGGAGAAGAAGACGTCACAGGAGATGGTCAAAGAGGCAAGTAAAGCGTTCAGTACCCGCATGCAGGAAGCACACGCAAGCGGGCATGCCGTCTGGCAGAAACCATATGAAGAACGTCAAAACATCCATGCACCTGTACTGATTTATCAGGGGAAGGAGGGAGAATACAAGGCTTTTTATCCGCCCGTTTCGAATATGCTGCCTGCCGTTCAGCATCAGCTGGATATCGGAAGTCGGGATCATCGCTGGATCTCCGTTAAGGAAGCAGGGGAAGCCCCAGATATAACCATTCGCAAGGGTGCCAAGGCGGTCACCTTTGTTCTGTTCACCAAAGACAAAGAGCCATATACGAAGAAATTCTTTAATATGGCGGACGTGTCGGGGAAAGGTGTTCCGGCGCTTACCCCGGCACCGGAGCTGCGGCGTGATGTCTATCTGCATGATATGATTGATTATCTCGCGCGACGCACAGAGCGCGGCACATTCAAAGAAGACAACTACTTTATGATGTTTATGGATGCGAAAGAGGCCGCCAATAAGAGCTATCAGGCGAAAAAAAGAGGTCTACGACTTCCAAAGTCTGGACTATGGGACGTATATGAAGGCACGTCTTGAAGCCAATCGGCGACTGGATGCAATCCTAGGTGCGGATATAAAGGAGGCTGTTCCCGCCAAGGACTATGAAAAGACGTTCATACAGCTTCTGGCAAAGGAGATGCGTGAGCCGTCCAAAGAGACAAACTATGTCGTTCGCGCGGCGAGGAAGGCTCTGACCGAGCTGAAATGGCAGGAAAGTCATGTAAAGGCGGCGATGAAGGCGCTTGTCCCACAGGCGGCGTTTGATTCGCTGGCAAAGAGCGGCAAGGTAGTACCATCGCAGACCCTCTTTGCCATCGCCGCCAAGGGTGCTGCGCAGAAGAAGGAACAAGAAGCTGCACGCTAGAAAGGGGTGAGCATAATGACGGATGAAGAACTCTACGAGATGTTTTGCGGCGATATTGACGATACGCCCGCAGACGATGCGCTGATGGAAGATTGAACGAATCTGTGACAAGTGAATGATGTGTAAAAGCCGGATGTTTTTCGTCCGGCTTTTGTGTTTCTCATCAAATTCTCATGCTGTGTACAAAAGACAGGAAAAATTTCCGTTTCTTGTCCAGTATACTCAATATGAGAAGGATGTGACGGATTTATGAGATAGGCAGTACACACCATGAATAATCCTATCAGAATCACATCCTTTTCCGGAAGATAGGCAAGAGCAAGGACAGAGGAGGAACAGCTATGCATCTTTTAGTGGGAAATGACAACGGGAACGCCGAGCAGGACATGGTGATCAACGGCCGGCGGATCAGTGCGCCGAACGTCTTTGCGCGGGTTGGCAAACTGGTGAATCTGGATGAACTGAATCCGGAGCACGTATTAAAACATATCCATGACAATCTCATCGTCGCTGTGGATGGTGGGATCTACTATGTGGGCGCATATGCACTCATGAGCGGTCAGCGGTGCCGGTCGATTGCCGTCGGAGTTGATAATGACAAAGTGTCCAGCGATATTGTCTATGTGAATACGCTCGCGCATATTGCAGGGGAGGCAGTTGCCACACTCTATCGGAGCAGCGGAGTCGTCCCCGATAAAGGAGAGGCGCTCAAGGTGCATGTGGATATGGCGACAGCCATCCCCGTGTCCTACTACACGAAGGAAAGAGCAGAGGCGTTTGCTGAGAAGTTTATGTACAAGCAGCATACGGTCACCGTGTATGTCGGCGCAAAGGAATATGTCATATTTCTCCAGTTTGATTTTGTCAAGGCGATCCCTGAGGGAGTCACGGCGGCACACGCGTTTATGCACCGTCCGGCGCTGATTCATCAGGAAAAGAATCTTCCTGCGGAAACGTTTAGGACACTGCGCATCCTTCATATCGCTATCGGCGAGGGGACGACGGAGTTTCCTATCACAACAGGCATCGCCTTTAAGCCCGACTTCATCACAGGGACGCACAATGGAAACGGCCACGCGATTAAGCGGGTGCTGGAGGCATTTAAGAAGGATTTCGGGCTGCGGAGTATCACGCGGCAGGATTTCTCTCGTTACGTGCGTGATGTATCGCACAAGTATCACGATGCGGCGATGACCTATTTCATGCCGGCACTTGAGGATGAGGCTGAGGAAATCCTGACGATGGCAGAGCAGGTGATTTCAAGAGCCAACAACGATGTGGATGTTGTTGCTGTCTATGGAGGCGGTTCTATCCTGATGCGGGAGGCACTGGAAAAACGCCTTGCGACGTTCTGCGGGCGGGCAAAGATTGCACTTGCCTACATCGACGATCCGAATGATGCTGTGTTCCTTGAGGCAGAGGGACTGAACGCCTTCATTAGCAGCCCGCTCTTTCAGCTGCTGAAAGAAAAGGCACGCAGTGGGGAGAAAGGATAACGGCAATGGCAGAGAAGAATGTGATCACAAAGTCCGTCTGCTTCCCACGGACAGCAGAATTTGAGGAGTTTGTCACAAAGCAGAAGAATTTCAGCCGGTCAATTTGTCTCCTGGTTCAGCAGTCCATCTTTCAAAACGGCGGTAAGATCGTTGATGTGCTGGATGAGTACGAAAGCGTGACCAGGGACATTGTGTTCCGCCGTCAGATCAGCGAGTTCTCAAAAACAATGGAGGAGAAAGAAACGGGCGTGTTCCTCGTCGCTGAAAATCCGATGATTCCTGCCGAGGAGGAACACCGAAGGGAAGAACCAACGGAATCTCAGAAAAATGACAGCATCCCCGAGGGGTACCAATAAGAGGCTGTTGTCGCGGCATCCGCTCTGCGGTATAATTGACGCAGGAGGCGAGGCGCATGGAGCAACACAAATATAACCCGAGTGACTACGTTGATTATCTCTGTGAGAGCATGACGAATTTTTACGCGGCACTTCCAACGGCGAATGCTATTGACTTATCTTGTATCTGGCAACGGATTTTTTTCGACACGAAACAGGCGATGAAGGAGCGCTTTATATCTCCTGATGAACGTGATGCTATCCTTGATTATTTTGGGGCGTTGATACCGGAGGATTGAGCTTTATCATGAGGTGCAATCAGGCTTATGGATCCTATGGGAGGCGATAACGATGGAGTACAAATATAATCCGGAAGACTATGAAGAGGTGCTTTGTGAATATATGACGGCATTCTACCGGGCGTATGAGGAGAAGAACCGTGCTTTCATGATCTCGGAAATGAGCCATCTTTTTTCCGAGACGAAATATGCTATGAAGGAAGGAGATATTACCTCTGCTGACCGTGAGGAAATGTTGATGTATTTTGGAGGGCTGATAGATGATTGACATTACAAATGCAACATGGCGCAGCAATCGCTTTGGCGGTTCAGAACGAAAACGCACATTGATCTATGACGGGAACACCTACATGGTGAAATTTCCCGATCCCGTCCGTTCGACAAAGAAAACATCGCTTAGCTACATTAACAATCAGTTTTCTGAACACATCGGATGCAGCATCTTTCGCCATCTCGGTATCCCGGCACAGGAGACATTCCTCGCAACGTGCATAGACCCTATGAATAAGATGGAAAAGATTGTTGTTGCCTGTAAGCTCTTTTGTCAAAATGGCGAAGGGAATTTGGTTGAATTCAGCAAGTTCCTTCTCAACGACACAGACAGTACCTCCCGCAGGACAACAACCGTTGAAGATGTGATGGATGTTCTCGACCATTCACCGCTGCGCCTAGATCGAGAAAAGATCAAAGACTACTTCTGGGATATGTTCGTTGTAGACGCATTCATTGGCAACGGAGATCGTCATTTGGATAACTGGGGACTCATTGAGATGACAGATGGGACATTATCCCCTGCACCGATTTACGATTGCGGATCATCCCTTTCACCACTAAAATCAGATAATGAAAAGGCATATTTATTGGAAAATGGAACCGCATTTAAGCGGGAAGAGTACAATCTGAACTCGGTTTATCGAATGAATAACGAGCGTGTTCTTTACCACGAAATCTTCAAGAACCCGCCGGAAGACCTGCATCGTGCGATCCAGCGCATCGTGCCGAGAATCAAGACGGCATCCGCACAGATCGACCGGCTGATTGACAGCACGGAAGGACTATCGGACATCTCCAAAGAGTATATGAAAAAGTCCCTGCTGCTCAGAAGGGAGCTGATCCTGCTTCCGGCTCTTAAAAAATGCAACAAGAGAGACGAGTCGCGGGACTTTGCCCGGTAATATGGGGGGGATGTAGCTGCGCACAGAAATGTGTGCAGTTTTTTCAAAAGGTATACTTTTTAGGAGAGTGGCAGCCGGCATGAAAAAGTGTCTCAAAATATCATGTATATCATTTTGAAACATCTCAAAAGTAAAATAGAGGTTTTGAAACAGATTGATCGAATGATGAAGGGAAGGAGGGCAGGATGAACATAGGATACATTCGTGTCTCCGACAAAAGTCAAAATCCTGATCGGCAGATTGAAAAGATGAAAGCAATCGGCATCGAGGAGCGGTTTATCTTTGTGGATCGACAGAGCGGGAAAGACTTTTCACGGCCGGCCTACCAATCCATGAAGCGGGTTCTCCGCGCAGGGGACCTGCTCTACCTGGATGCGCTTGATCGCTTGGGGCGCGATTACGACGGAATCATCGATGAGTGGAAAGATATGACACGAAACATCGGTGCTGATATTGTTGTGCTGGAGCAGGAATCACTGTTTGACAGCCGCAAGTTTCGAGAGATGGGGGAATTGGGAAAACTGATGGAAGACCAGTTCCTCAGTCTGCTCAGTTACGTTGCTGCGCAGGAGCGTAAAAAAATACGCACGCGGCAGCGAGAGGGGATTGATCTTGCACGGCGGAAAGGCGTGCGTTTTGGCCGGCCACGGGTCGAAACGACAAAGGATTTCAGAGAGACCATAGAACGATGGAGGAACGGGGAAGTGACGGCAAGGGAAGCGATGCGCATTTGCCGTATGAGCCCGTCGACCTTCTATCGTCGCGTAGAAGAATGGAAGGAAGAGTTACGATGAAGCGATTGTTGTTGCTGCTCCTCTGTATGCTGGTCTATATGCCGGCGGCGTTTGCCTCGACATGGCAGGAGGACGTGGAGGCTGTTACGAGCAATCCGGAGAAAGTCTATGAAGTGTATTGCGGAATGCCTTATGAAGACTTTGAACAGACATGGGAGAATGTACCGAACTGGAGATGTAAGGATAAAAAGCCGCATCGGCAGATATTTGAGAAGGTCATGGAAGGAACACCGCCCCTGCGGGAGGAGTTCAGTGTGCACGGTGACCGTACGAGCGTCATACGCATGGAGGTTTCCTTCCTGACTGATGACAAGAAGCTGATGGACTGGATCTTTAACTATACGCGAAACCGGTTGGCCATCAAATTTGGCAATCCGGGAGAAGTTGAAGGGTGCCAAGTCATCGACATGAATTATCCGACGTTTATCACATGGCCGGGACATCCTGTAATGCTGACACGCGGTTCCGTTGAACGGGGCGGAAAGACATACCGGGTTACGATTATGCTTTAGCACACATAACGATGATAAATAGGGACTGCACCAACTTGGTGCAGTCCCTATTATCATCTCAATTATTCCTCGTCGTAATATTCCATAGCCCATACCTTGTACTTTTCGAATCGCGGGAGCAGTTCCTTTTCAATATGCAGTGAATCGAAGGATTCTCCATTGGAAAAGTACACGTCGGCCAAGCTCTCCTGTATCACTTGGTTGTCGCCATCAGCACGTAAAAGATCATTGATGGTTTGATTCACAGTTGTGCATGTGACGTGCTCGGCAGCAGAAACTTCTTGACATTTTCTCAAAAATAAGGTAAAATCTAGTTAGTAACTAGATAGAATCACTTAGGAGGGATAGACATGAAACTTGAGGAGAAGGACATCAAGAAGCTGGAGCGCGTCATGTCGAAGCACCGTATAGCGAGCGTAGATGAGTTAATCGCCGTCATTGAGCGTGGGCAACGGTTTGGCAAGCACGCTGGCGGTCGGCCGCGCACCATCACGAACGAGAAAAGACGGCAGATACTCGACGAAAAGGCGAGAGGTGCAACGCTGCAAGCGGTCGCCGATCGGCACGGCGTATCCGTGAGCACGGTCAAGAAAATTATCCGCGAGCACAAGGAACTGCAGCGTGCCTGTCACGAAGGATGGCAGGTTAAGCCCGCAGCACCTTGGGAAAAGTCTGAAGCCGCGCGGAGAACGGAAGCGGCAGCCGTGAAAATGCGGCTCTACGAGTACATCAATAAGCAGTCTGGAAAAGCCGTGAAGGAGGACGAGAGAGAACTTGCGCGGATTATCCGATGCGACGCACACGAGCTGATAGAAGCCATCAAAAGCCTAGAAAGCGAGGAGACAATCAACGTATCAAGAACCCTCATCGGCGAGGTAGACACAGGATATATGGTCTACTATCTAGCTTCAAAGAAGATATAAACTAGATACAGACTATCCAAAATGACAGCTGAATCCATTCGTTCCATTATCTCGTTCCACACGATACGTCATATTTGTTGCCCACCCTTGTGTACTCTACGATTCTGAGTGCAAGGCCTGTGCCATGTCACTCTCAAAGAGTTGGATGCGTCTATAGATCACGATACATCCGCTTATTTGCCTCTTCCTCTTTTGCTGCATCAGACATGAGTGTCCATGTTTTGAGTGCAGAATTATCGTCCCGCATGGTGGCGACAAGGCTCGCATAATGTTCATTTCCAGAGACAGCCTCGGCGATAATACCGGGTCTGTCTTTTACTTTTTCCGGCGCAGCGACCTTGTAGCGTCTCACGTCATTCCGATCTGTTTTTACCGATTTGGCGAGCGCATCCATTTGCACTTTGACACGGTTCATTCTTTCCGCTGCACGATCCAGCCGTGCTTTTAGTGTATCGTATCGTTTCTGATACGGTGCATTTTTCCGCATGATGCCGAGGGCGATTTCTTTGATTTTTTCCTTTCCCTGTGGGGCGTCAATCTGTGAGGCCAGACGTTTTTGCCACGCGTCCAGTTTTGCTTTCTGCTCGGCCAGTTCCTGTGCTTTTTTCGTCAGCGCGTCACTTCGTTCGTCGAGTGCACGTTTGCGATCCTGATACTCCGCATAGGCATCCCGATCATCAGAAGATGGGATCGGCAGCCTTTGAAAGGCTGCGATTTCCTGCTCCAGTTTTGTCCGATCATTTTGCAGATAACCTTCTTTCTTCTTCCAAGCACGCAGAGCTTCTCGCAGCTTTTTGAGTCCTCCCTTTGTGTAGATGTTTGCGCCCATCTGCAAGGCGCGATCCATGGAGAGGACTTTCTTTTTTGCCGCTTCCAGTTCACTTTGCAGGCGTTCCACCTCCTTCTTGTAGCCGTAAAACCGTTTGCGCACAATGTCATACAGCTGACGCGTTGTATAGGTATCCTGCTGGTTTTCTGCGTGCGTTTCCGCAAAGAGCCCCTGCGCTAATGCACGCATGGTGATCTCTATGTTTTGCGCCGCCTTTGCGAGATCCTTGCGAATTTGTGTGTTGGCGAGCAGCATGTCATGTGTGATGAGCTGGATCTGTTTTTGTATGTCCGTATTCTCCAAGCGGGTTTCAAGAGCGTCAATTTTCTCCTGAAACAGGTGCTGCTCGTACGTCAGATTCGTAATTTTATCGTCGAGTGCCGGAAGCAGCTGACGGTATGCAGCCAGTTCTTCCGGTGTTCCGTTCTTCGGCTCGGATAGATTTTCTTTGAACGCTGTCCAGTGACGGATGTCCGCCAAAATTTTCTTGTAGGCCTGATAAGTCTCCTTTTCTTCCGCTGTCATGTACTCGATTTTTGCGCTTTCGTGTGCATCGTCAGCGGAAATGAGCATCCGTTCCAGATGCTCATACGCATGTACGGCTTCAATAAAACTGCTGCGAAGTTTGCCGACATGTGACGTCGGATCGTTTTCACTTTCGGCAAACTCCTTCGATGTAATGATGGCTTGAATGGATTTTTGAAGACGTTCATTCTTTTCACTGTGTGCATCCTCTTCGATGCTGTGTGCAGCGCGTTCGGCGGCAAAAAGTAAATCCCGGTATTCTTTTTTCAGCGTCCGATATTTTTTGATGCGTTGTGCCTCTACGCTGTCTTCCTTCAACGTACCGTTTCCAACATGTTCCTCAGGAATTCGATGCAGAAGATTGGCGAGAAGGACATCACCATTCATACGGGCTTCCTGTTCCTGTGCTTTGAGACTTCGGCAGTCGATGCGGGCACGGTGACCATACTTCTCCAAAACACTGTTTGTGATCTCTTCGTAGGATGCGCGTAGGTGAGGGACATAGGTGCGGTCTGCCCATTTCCGGTCGATGGGAGCACCGTGACTGCGGATCGCTTTCTCTGTTCTATCCTTTGCATTTTTACGCAGCGGATAGCTGAAATAGGCGGATCGTTTTCGCTCTTTTTTCTTTTCGGCCTCGTCGATCAGACGTGTCGAAAACACTAGATGGACGTGAAGATTATGTGTCCCATCGGACATGGCACCGATCTTATCATGCACGGCAAGTGTGTAGTAATGATTCGGCAAATTCTCCTCAATGAAGCGGTTCACGATCTCCATATTCTGCTCGAGCGTCAGTTCATTTTGCAGCGCAAACTCGATCTCTTTGTAGCGGGCAGCGTTTTTTGGTGAGTATCGATCTGCTGCGCGGAAAAATACAGTGGGCGAACCTTTCGCCCAGGCGGGAAGACGATGCTGTTTGTATACGCAGTCTCCACGCTCAGAGAATCCCTTTTCGCGATTGATGTATTCGACGTGACGCAGCGCACTGATTGTATCTTTCTGACGCGCAAAATTTGCTAGGATTCTGCGGGCGGTTCGCTCGGCGTATTGCCTTCGTCCGTCAGATAAATCCCATCGCACAGGGGGATTTCGTTCGGTTCCGAGGTGTCCCAACAGATCGCCCGCAGCAGCTGGCAATGGCAGCGCAGCGTCCTCCTGTTTAGGACGTACCACATGGAGTTTGGGCAGTTGGCGCACTGTGGGTAAGGCTCTGATGGAAGGAGCATGGGCATCAATTCGCTGATCTTCGTTAGGGTTGGGCTTTGGAATGTTTTTGCGGAGGATAACCTTTCCGCCTTGTCTTCTAAACTGTTCTCGCTCATCATTTTTCTCCTTTCGTTTCTTATCGAGAATGGACTGCATAGAGGCATCCTCGAACGTGATGGGAAGATCGCCGAGCACGGCGGCTTGAATGCATTTGGCGCGGAATGTTGTGCTGCCGTTTACGGTCAGCGGTTCCTTCATCGTCTTCTTTGCAATCATGAGAGCAATGCTGATTGTGTCATACGATGGATCCTCTGTGAGGGCAAGTCCCTTCTCCGTATTCGTGATTTTCCCGAAGGGGCTCGAATAGAGCATCCATGTTTTTTCGCCCACAGCATCCGCTTTTTGTGTCGATGAGATGACGTTATCCATGTCCTGCGGCAGACGTTCGCCTTCATTTTTGTACTTGCCTTCTCGATTGATATAGTCGCAATGAAGGGCGGCCTTGATCTGCTTTTTTGTTCCGGGATGTTTGTCATTTTTGATGGTAAAGTGGTATAGAGCCATGATGTTTTTTCTCTCAAATCGACAAAAAAGCGGCGGTGTGCTGCGCCCAGTTTTTTCAAAATGGGAAGCCAAATTCGATGAAGTATTGCCCACATAATGCCAACCGCAGGTTCAGGGAACGCAGGTGACCGACAGAAAAATTTCGTTGCTGTGCATGGGGAGAAGGTGAAGCAAATTCGTTCGAGGAGAACGAATCCGCGAGCGAAGGCGAGCAATAAAATTGCGAAAACCGACCCCACGCACAGCAGAAATTTCGTCCGCGCAGCGGCGTAAACGGCACTCAGGCGCAGCGTTTCGGGCAACCGAAATGCATAAGTGCGCCCAGACTAACTCTGTTAGTCCCATTCTATCAAAACAAGGATTGAAATGTGGGCAAGATGTGGGCAAGATGCTTCCCATTTTGAAAAAACTGGGCGGTTGCGTGTTATACTCGACGTGAAGAGCATGCTGCGGTAAAGGGGGTGAGGCAGTGGAAAGCAAACAGCAAAAGCTGGCGCGTCTTAAACGGCAGTTGGTGGAGACCAAGGAGCAGCTGGATGCGGTTTCGGCAGACATGGATGCGGAGCGTAAAAGAATCCGTTTTGGGAAACTTTTGCGCGTCGGTCTCATTGCCGAGGAAGCCGGTATTTTGGATTCCTACAATGAGAACGATCTCTATCTGCTGCTCGTGATGAACCGTGAATATCTGTGCCAGCACGGTGAGGTTGGGACATCCGGTGCGTTTGCCGCAATGCACAATTTGGGTGAGTTAAAAGAGGAAAGGAATTGATGCTGCAATGGCGATGAACGTAACGGCACGTCTGGCAAAAAAGCAAAAACAGCTTGATGGAATGTTGAGCAAGCAGAAGGCGATGGAAGAACAGATTCGTCACATTCAGGAAGAGATGCAAGGTCTTGCAAATGAACGGGTGAAGCAGTGGACGGATGCGCTGCGGGTGGAGCTGGAACGAAAAAATAGTTCCATCGACCTCACTAGCGTGCCTGTTGCCGAGGTGGCAGAGTGGCTGCTCTCGCGTTACAGTGATCGTGGATCGACGACATCGGGGGGATTGGTTTCGGAAGCATCTGTGCATGAAAATGTCGAGGGAAATCCTTCTGGTGATGTGAGTCAAATGTCCACACCGGAGGAGACATTCCGTTCCGCATCTGCTGTGCAGTGACTTTGACAGAGATACGATGAGGATGGTAGTATATGGATAAGCGACAGCTTTCTATGGAAGAGATACAACGCGCGTTGAAGGAGCATCAGCGATGGTTGGACACAAATCATCAGTCCGGTGCTCAGGCAGATTTCTCCAACTGCGATTTTCGCAGCTTTGATTTTTGTTATGAGAAACGCGGGGAGCTGCGTGAGTTTTGTTCCATGAATTTTCGTGGGGCTGATTTTTCCGGTGTTTCCTTTGAACGACTACATTTTAAGGACTGCGACTTTACGGATGCAGTGTTAGATGATGCGTATCTAGAAAATGTTCGCTTTGAGGACAATGATTTTCGGAACGCCAGCATGGATGGTGCATATATTATTGGGGGTGAGTTCAAACACAATGATTTCCAGAATGCATTCCTTGGACATGCGAAGATGGCAGATTGCGTGTTTCTGGACAACGAGTTCCACTGTTCTCGCATGAATGAAGTACGTGTGACGCAGCCCTGTCGGTTCGAAAGCAACCATTTTCATACGACAAATCCATGTTTGTCAGATCTTTCCAATACAACGTTTCTTGGTAATTCGTTTGTCAACGGTGATTTTTATGGGTGCACCTTTGATAATTCTTCATTCGAAAAATGCAATTTCAGGCAAAGTGGCTTTTTGAACTGCTTCGTCGAAAAGTGTCAATTTAAGCAGTGCGAATTAGAGCAGGAGTTTATCCATTCTACCTTTACTCCACGAAATGCACCGGCGATCCATTTCGCCTGTGATTTAAGCTCTCAGACCATCTGTGGGAAGAACTTGTTCAATGGTAGATCCTTTATGAAAGTGGATGATTTTATAAAAAAACTTTCTGATATGCCGGCTGCAACGAAAGAGGATAAGGCACATAAAAAAATGTTACTCTCGCTCGGAAAGATGCTCAAAGAAGTGTGTGCCGAGTATCACAGACGTGACGATTATGTCAGATGATGGAGGTATTACGATGCAGTATTGGGTAGATGCACAACGGTTGAATGACTTCATCGCACTCCGTGGTATGACGATTGATGATGTCGAAGCGGAATGCAGTACGAAAGGAAGACATGACGTTTTTCAACGTTTGCTAACGGAGGGGGGACCAACGCGTGAGTTCTTTTTGATTGGTGAGATTGGTCGAGCGATCCGTATTCCAGATCCGGAGTTTGTAAAGTATAAACGCGAAGCAGGAGACAAGACGGATGATCTTGCTACAATAAAGAAAAAGCAACTGATGCCGCTTGATTATGATGAAAGTCATTACATTGATCAGAGCATGGGCATTGAGCGTTTGAAGGAACGCGGTATAATTTGATGCATCACTAATGTGCGAAGTAGTACAAAAGATAGGATTTTTTAGCCTCCTTTCAAGATATACTGTATATATGGTATATCTTGAAAGGAGGCTTTATCGTATGCGACTATTTATCGCAGAAAAACCGAGTCTTGGTCGCGCTATTGCCGAAAACCTTGGGAAAGGTGTTGCGAAAGATGGCTGCATCGAATGCAGCGGTGGACAGGACATCGTGACATGGTGTTTTGGTCATATCTTGGAGCAATGCGATCCTGGTGAGTATGATGAAAGGTATCAAAAATGGGTGATGGACGATTTGCCCATCATCCCGGAGAAGTGGAAGCTGAACGTCAAAAAAGATGCTGCGAAACAGTACAAGATTATCAAGGAGCTTGTCAAAAAGGCGGACTACATCGTCAATGCCGGTGATCCGGATCGTGAGGGACAGCTGCTGATCGATGAAGTTCTCCAGTATCTTGGCAACAAGAAACCGGTGAAGCGAATTCTGCTGAATGCGCTGGACACAAAGAGTGTCGTCCAGGCACTCGGCGATCTGCGTGACAACAAGGATTATGTAGGATTGCGGGACAGTGCACTTGCCCGCAGCCAGGCAGATTGGCTCGTCGGAATGAATCTCTCGCGTGCCTATACGATCATCAGTCGTGATGCCGGATATGATGGTGTACTCCATGTTGGCCGTGTGCAGACACCGACGCTTGCGCTTGTCGTGAGACGTGAGGAAGAGATCACTCATTTTAAGCCGACGACACATTATGTTTTACGCGTCACATGGCAGCATGAAGGTGAAAACATACCGACGGTATGGAAAATGAAGTCGGACATGGAGGGACTGGATACAGAACATCGGCTTCTTTCAAAGGAGATCGCCGAAGGACTGCTGACGAAGATTGAGCTCGCAGCAAACCACGGGGACGGTGCCCGGATCGCAAGTGTCGAGCAGAAGAAAAAGCAGGAAGGGCAACGACTCCCGTACAGTCTTTCTACATTACAGGTGGAGGCGGGGCGGCGATACGGATTATCCCCGCAGCAGGTGCTCGACACCATGCAGTCTCTCTATGAGATGAAGCTGACGACCTATCCGCGTTCCGATTGTGAGTATCTTCCTACGAACCAGATGGATGATGCGGGCGTCATCCTGAACAATCTCGCCGGTATCACAGAGTTGTCGGAGATTGCTGCTCATGCAGACACGGCGATCGTGTCCCGCGCGTGGAATGATATGAAAATCTCTGCCCATCATGCGCTCATTCCCACAACCATCGGGGCAGATATGGCGAAACTCTCAGATGAACAGCGGAAACTTTATCTTCTTGTGGCCAAGGCATATCTCGCACAGTTTTATCCGATCCATCTGTATGAAGCAACGAGGATCGTTGTTACGTGTATAGACGAGGAGTTTGTCGGGACAGGAAAAACGATCCTGGATATGGGCTGGAAAGAAATCTATCGTGGGGACAAAAAGGACACGGATGAGGAGGATGAGGAATCCGCCGTCCTTCCGACGGTCGCAGAAGGGGATGTCCTCAGTTATGGAAAAGGAGAAATCAAAGAGAAAACTACTACGCCGCCAAAGCGTTTCACGGATGCGACACTTCTCCAGGCGATGAAGGAAATCCATAAATATGTCAAAGACAAAACTCTTGCCGCGAGCCTGAAAGAGTGCAAGGGAATTGGTACAGAGGCAACCCGTGCGGGGATCATTGAGGGACTCAAGAAGGCAAAATTTGTAACTACGACGAAGAAGTATCTCACGCCCACGGATATGGGATGCAGAGTCATATCCATCCTGCCTGATAAGATTACTTATCCGGATACAACGGCTCTCTGGGAAGCCGATCTGGATCGGATTGCGGAGAACGAGATCCCGTTGGATACGTTCGTTGGAAAACAGGTAGAGATCATCAACACACTTCTTGCCGATGTGAAGACCATGAAGATTGAAGTGAATAAAGATCTTCCTGTCTGCCCAAACTGCGGCAAAGTGATGCGGCTGCGCAAGGGGAAGTATGGAAACTTCTGGGCATGCACCGGTTATCCCGCATGCAAGACCAGCGCACCGGATAACAAGGGCAAGCCGGACTTTGCGGCGAAAAAATCAGAGAGACTTACCGAAAAATGTCCCTGCTGTGGGAAGACACTGCGGCAGATCAAGGGGAAGTTTGGGGCGTTCTGGTCGTGTGAGGATCGCGAGAGCTGCAACGCATCCTTTGCTGATCACAAAGATAAACCCGTTATCGTGAAATGTCCGGTATGTAACAAGGGATACCTCAGACGCGCTGAGAGCAAAAAGAAGAAAGGCTCATATTACTGGTACTGCTCCGAGCGATGTGGAGCTGCTCCGATATGGGATAAAGATGGTCTTCCGGATTTGAAAGGAGGCAAAGAATAATGGTGCAGATGGCTACGTATGAATGTCCGAATTGCGGACATCGGCAGGATCATCCAGGCGCATGTGACAGATGTGGAGCACAGACGAAATAGTCCTGTTTTGTATCATAGATTGTTATGATATATTTATGAAAAACATCATATTATTTCCTAACAGTCTATGGAATCCTTCCGGGGGAGCACGTTAATGTTCCTGAAATTCCCCATAAAAATATCTGAAACACATAGCAAAATCATATCTGCAACATATATACATCATAGAATCATCATGACGATTCGTGATTATTTGATAGGAGGAACATAATGAACATCATTATACTGAGCGGCCGACTCGGCGCTGACGTGCGTGAGTATACGACCCCGAGCGGAAAAACGGTTGTCCATTTTCCGCTTGCCGTACGGAAGAGCTTTAAGAAAGATGAGCGTGGAGAATATCCGGTCAATTACTTCCAGATTGAAGTATGGGGAGCAGTAGCCGAATCCTGCAAGAAGTACCTGGACAAAGGACAGCTCGTCAACGTGCGGGGGCGGCTGGACACCGGCACGTATATTAACAAAACCAACGGAGAGGCACGTCATTATACAGTGATCGTCGCGGCGATGGTTGAGTTCTTGTCGCCACGCCGCTACAACGGCGAGCAGTCAGCACCTCCTGAGGATCTTGCCGACGAGTCTCTGTATCGTCAGGTTATGGAGCCGTATGACGAAGATGATCTGCCTTTTTGAATGTTCGCTGCAAGAAAAAAGACGAGTTGTGCAAATCGCATGGCTCGTCTTTTGACTGCAGCGTCGTTGTCGGTTGATCCATCACTGGTCTATGCCCTTCTATTTTTGACCCTAATTTGACCCCTAAAAGATTGAAAAAGACGTAGAATATGTGTAATATGGAGAACAGAGAGAAAAAGAGTGGGCGAAATACACGGCTTAAGATATAATGTTAAAATGGTGTAGTTGAATTTGAGTGAATCGTGTCCACCCATAAGATGGGTGGATATTTCCTTACAGGATGAACTTTGACAACGCGGCGGGAGGAAAATGCGTGCTCTGTTTTAAGGATATCTCTGTGGACTATGGGCGTGGGAACGATGCGGTTCATGCGCTCGCGGACGTGTCCGTACAGCTGGAGCACAGCGCAGTGCTCGCCCTGATCGGTGCATCGGGCTGCGGCAAGTCGACGCTCCTGCGCGTTGGTGCAGGACTTCTTCAGCCGACGTCGGGGCAGGTGACCTGCGGCGGTGCACCCATTGATCCGCATGCGCTGCGGATCGGGTTTCTTCCGCAGAACTATGGGCTCCTTGCATGGAAAACAGTACGCGAAAATATCCTGCTTGCGGCAGAGATCAAGGGCATTCGCCGCGATGAAGATGCAGAGCGGCTGGATACGCTGGTTGATGAACTGGGACTTAGGGATTTGCTGGCACGTTATCCGCATGAGCTGTCGGGCGGACAGCAGCAGCGCGTCGGACTGGCGCGCGTATTCTTCCTCGCGCCCGACCTCCTGCTGATGGATGAGCCGTTCTCCGCGCTCGACGCGATCACGCGCGAGGCAATGCAGGAGGTGTTCCTCTCCCTCCGCAGGCAGTATGCGGTAACGACACTGCTCGTGACGCATTACGTGGAGGAGGCGCTGATGCTGGCCGACCGGATTGCCGTCATGCGCGGAAAACCCGGCCGCATCGTCGAAGTGATCGACAATGCGTTTGTCGGCGATACCGCGCGCCGCGGATCTCCGACGTTCTCCGCCATGGGGCAGACACTGCGCGAAAAGATTGCGGGGGAGGAGGCATGATGGAGAAAATCTCACTGCGGATGATCGCCGTCGGGATGCTCGTATGCCTTCTCCTTTGGGCGGGGGCAGCGGAGCTCTTTCAAAAGCCTGTGATCCCATCGCCCGTGCAGGTGTTTTTCCGATTGACGGCAACATTCACAGGGACGATTGCCATTCACGCGGCATACAGCCTGATGCGGATTGCTGTGGGCGTGCTTGTCGCCGTTGCTGTCGGCTATCCGCTCGGCATCCTGATGGGATATTTTCGGCGCGTCAATCATCTCCTCGCTCCGATCCTCTATCTAACCTACCCCATCCCGAAGATCGCCCTCCTGCCCATCGTCATGCTGCTCTTTGGCGTCGGGGAGACGAGCAAGCTGCTGCTGGTCTTTCTCATCATCGTCTTTCAGGTGATCGTCACGGTACGTGATGCCGTCGCTGCGATTCCGCCAGCTACATATTTCCCGCTGCGCGTACTCGGCGCGTCGTTCGGACAGATGGTGTGCCACATCATCGTACCCGCCTCGCTGCCGAAGTTTATCACGGCTGTGCGCGTGGCGATGGCAACGGCGATCTCCGTCCTCTTCTTTACGGAGACATTCGGCACGCAGTACGGCATCGGCTACTACATCATGGATGCGTGGCTGCGCGTGAACTACCTCGATATGTACGCTGGCATCGTGGTGCTGAGCGCGATCGGGCTGCTGCTCTTTATCCTGCTCGATCTGGCAGAGCGTCGGCTGTGTGCGTGGAATCGGCAGTAGACGGTATTAGGAAATCATTAAGGAATCGCTGATAAAATGAGGTCTGCCAGATTGGCGTAGATTTTTTGTCCGATTGAGGCAGCAAACCGGACGCATAGCGAGGGCTATGTGGAGGATTTGCTAACGATAAGCGGGCGAAAAAGATGCGTTAAGATGGTAGTGCCGAATTTATTAGTGCTTCCTTAAGCATGTGAATACATCTCTCAATAGCTTTACAATCCACGCTGAAAAATGGTAAGATGGGCGCGTGGTTTTACCGTGTGGACGGGAGAATCCGTTCGGTATCTTCTAGGAAAAGGATGGTATGCATGATGAATGAACTTCTCTACAAAATTCCTGCCCATACACCGCGTGAGGAAATTGTCGCCCAGCTGAAAGCGCATCCAGAGGTGCGCTTTGTCTCACTCGTCGGCATCGATATGGCGGGAAATGATACGGATGAGAAGATTCCGGTACAAATTTTTCTCGACGATATCGATGCTTTCTACAATGGTACGGCCGTGCAGACGGACGGCTCCTCGGTTGTTCTGCCGAAGATCGCAACGATCGACAACGCCAAGGTAGATCTCCCCGTCGATCCCTCTGTCAATTGGTTTGTGGACTATAACCCCGAGAGTTTGGATGAGAAGACGGGACTGCCGATCGGCACGCTGCGTATCCCGTCCTTTGTCGTGCATGAGGGAAAGCGTGTCGATCCCCGTGCGGTGCTCACGGATACGCTTGTCTATGTAAAGAAGGAACTGCTGAAGTTCTTCCATGAGAATCCGAAAATCTCCGCAGCACCGAGCCTGAACGGTGCGGACATCGAGGATATCGTTTTCACCTCCGCGACGGAGCTTGAGTTCTGGGTCAAGACGCCTCTCGACGACAATGCCTCAATCGAGGAGATGTCGGCGTCGCAGGTGATGAACGAGCAGTATTGGGAGCGGACGCACGGGGCCGTGCGCTCGGCGCTTGAGGAGTGCCTTATCCAGCTTGAAAGATATGGGTTCCACATGGAGATGGGGCATAAAGAGGTCGGCGGCGTGAAGGCGCAGATCGACGATACCGGCCGCATGACCCATGTCTGCGAGCAGATCGAGATCGACTGGAAATATGACGATGCGGTACAGGCGGCGGACAACGAGCTCTTCATCCGTACCTTTGTTCGCGAGATCTTCCGTCTCTATGGGCTTGAGGTGAACTTCAAGGCAAAGCCGCTCATCGGACTGGCGGGAAATGGTGAGCATACCCATCTGAGCCTTGCGGCGGTCACGAAGGACGGAAAACGCCACAATCTCTTTGCGGCAGATGATCAGAATGCACACTATATGAGCGCCGTCGGCTATGGTGCGCTCATGGGGCTTCTGCGCAACTACGAGGTCATCAATCCGTTCGTATCGGCGACCAATGACGCATTTAACCGCCTAAAGCCGGGCTTTGAGGCGCCGGTCTGCATCGTTACGTCCTTTGGCGCGACGCCTGCGATCCCCGCGCGCAACCGCACGGTGCTCGTGAGCCTCATCCGCGACATCAAGAATCCGCTGGCTACGCGCTTTGAGCTGCGTGCGACGAATCCGTACTCGAATACGTACTTTGTTCTCGCCGCTTCCTATCTCGCCATCCTCGACGGCGTTTTGCACACGAAGGGACGTACGGCAGAGGAACTGCTCGACGAGCTCTCCAAGCAGCCGGGCGAGAAGGGGCTCTACCTCGAGACAGACCGCGCCTATCGGAGCGAGGAGGATGTCTTTGAGTACTATACGGCGGAGGAGCGCGATGCGCGCTTTGGTAAGCCGCCCGCGACGGTATGGGAGAACATGCTCGGCTTTGAACACAACGAGAAGAAGCTCGCAGTGCTCACGGCCGGCGGGACGCTGACGCCGCGCATCATCGACTCGTTCCGTACCGGTGCCCTCCTGCGCTGGAAGATCGAGCTGATCAGCCGTATTATTCCGGAAAACCGTGATATCGTTCGCCGTATGACGGAGATCAAGAGCGATTTCGTGACGGATCAGGATGCCTATATGTGGAATAAGATTCGTGACCTGCGCGTCTACCTCGCGAAGGATACGATTGACGACAAGGCGCTCTTTACCCTGCTGATCAAGGCTTTGAATGACGGCGATGATGCAACAGCATCGGCGCTGCAGCTTGAGATGTACGCGAAGATGGAGGAATTGAAGGGACTCTACGACAGCTATAAGAAGAATATGATCTGATATGAAAAAGGTTCTGCCGCGTATGCGGCAGATTTTTTTGCATAAAAGTCAAAAAAACAAAAATTATATTTGACTTTTTGACTTTATCTGTTATAATAGACACATAAAATAGGAACAGTGGAGGGATACCTATGGAACAGGATAAATATACTGCACGGACGCTGGCTGCGCTCCAATCGGCACAGCAGATTGCGGCGATGCGCTATCATCAGGAAATCACGTCGGCACATGTGCTGCTCGCACTTGCCAAAGAGCCCGAGGGGCTGCTCGCAACGATCTTTGAGGCCTGCGGCGTGGATCTGCCGATGCTCAAGGCTCGTCTGGAGAAGGAGCTCGCCTCCATCCCGAGCGTACACGGCTCGAACCGCCTTGGCATGGGGATGGATATGGTGCGCGTGCTCGGACGTGCCGAGGAGCTCGCAAAGTCCATGAAGGACGACTACGTATCGACGGAGCATCTGCTGCTCGCCATCGTGACGGACGGCAGCGAGGAGGTACAGGCGATTGCGCGCGAGTTCGGTCTGACGAAGAGCAGCGTACAGGATGCCATCCAGAAGAACCGCAAGCAAAACGTGACGAGCGACAATCCCGAGGAGGGCTATCAGTCCCTTGAAAAATACGGGCGCGACCTTACGGCGGCGGCACGTGCGAACAAGCTCGACCCCGTGATCGGCCGCGACGAGGAGATTCGCCGCACGATCGAGATTCTCTCGCGCCGCACCAAGAACAACCCTGTGCTCATCGGTGAGCCGGGCGTCGGCAAAACGGCGATTGTCGAAGGACTGGCACGCCGCATCGTGGCGGGCGATGTTCCCGAGTCGCTGAAGAACAAGACGCTCTACTCGCTCGATATGGGTGCGCTCGTCGCGGGAGCAAAGTTCCGCGGTGAGTTCGAGGAACGCCTCAAAGGCGTTCTCAACGAGATCGCAAAGTCTGAGGGACAGATCCTCCTCTTCATCGACGAAGTGCACACGGTCGTCGGCGCGGGGGCTGCCGAGGGAGCAATGGATGCGGGCAACCTCCTAAAGCCGCTCCTCGCGCGCGGGGAACTTCGCTGCATCGGCGCTACGACCCTGAATGAGTACCGTAAGTACATCGAGAAGGATACAGCACTTGAGCGGCGTTTCCAGCCCGTCATGGTCGGCGAGCCGACGGTGGAGGACACCATCTCCATCCTGCGCGGCCTGAAGGATCGCTATGAGGTGCATCACGGCGTGCGCATCCGCGACGCAGCACTCGTTGCAGCGGCGACGCTCTCTGACCGCTATATTTCCGATCGATTCCTGCCCGACAAGGCGATTGACCTCGTCGATGAGGCAGCGGCAAAGCTGCGCACGGAGATTGAGTCCATGCCCGCACCGCTCGATGAGATTCGGCGCAAAATCCTCCAGCTCGACATCGAGGAAGAAGCACTGAAGAAAGAGACAGACGAGGACTCGAAGGAAAAGCTTGCGGCACTTGTCACCGAGAAGGAAGGACTTCACGCGGAGGAGCAGAAGCTCCAAGAGAAGTGGGAAGGAGAGAAACAGGCGATTCTGCGCGTACGTGCCATCAAAAAGGAGATGGATGAGGTGCGCGGCGAGATGGAGGCGGCAGAACGTGCCCAGAATCTCGCCCGTGCGTCGGAGCTGAAATACGGCAAGATGCCAGAGCTTGAGAAGAAGCTCGCCGACGAGGAAGCGGCACTCGCTGCAAAGGCGGACGGTGAACAGATGCTCAAGGAGGAGGTCGGCGAGGAGGATATTGCCCGCGTCGTCAGCCGCTGGACCGGCATCCCCGTCACGAAGATGATGACGGGCGAGCGCGAGAAACTGCTCCGTCTGGAGGATGTGCTCCATGAGCGCGTTGTCGGACAGGATGAGGCGGTGACCGCCGTCAGCGAGGCGATTCTGCGCGCACGTGCCGGCATCAAGGATCCGAACCGTCCAATCGGCTCGTTTATCTTCCTTGGGCCGACGGGCGTCGGCAAGACAGAGCTCGCCAAGACCCTTGCGGAGTCGCTCTTTGACGATGAGCGGAGCATGATCCGCATCGACATGAGCGAGTACATGGAAAAGCACAGTGTTTCACGTCTCATCGGTGCGCCTCCGGGATACGTCGGCTATGACGAGGGCGGTCAGCTCACCGAGGCAGTGCGCCGTCGTCCGTACAGCGTCATTCTGCTCGATGAGATCGAGAAGGCGCATCGCGACGTGTTCAACGTGCTGCTTCAGATCCTCGACGACGGACGCCTGACGGACGGCAAGGGGCGTGTGGTGAACTTCAAGAATACTGTCATTATCATGACGAGCAATCTCGGCTCGCATGAGATTCTCAGCAAGGACTATGCGGAGGCAACGGCGGCAGTGAAGGCACTGCTCAAGGAGTATTTCCGCCCCGAGTTCCTGAACCGCGTCGATGACACCATCGTCTTTAAGGGGCTCACACAGGAGGATGTCAAGCGCATCGCGGCGATCATGCTGAAGTCGCTCAGCAAACGCCTTGAGCGTCAGGTGGACATCGCGCTGGCGTGGACGGATGATGCTCTGGAGGCACTCGCGAAGGAGGGCTTTGATCCCGACTTTGGCGCACGCCCGCTGCGGCGACTCCTCACGCATAAGATCGAGACGGCACTCTCGAAGAAGATCATCGCAGGCGATGTGCGCGGCGGTGACACGGTCGAGCTTGGCTTCGACGGCACGGAGTTTACGTTTCAGACGCTGTAAGCGAGAGCCACGATCGGATCACTGCCTCCCTCGTTGCGACGGGGGAAGCGAATATGCCGTAATCCAAAAGCCTGCCCCGCTTGCGGGGAAGGGGGACCGCGAAGCGGTGGAAGGGGCATAACAGGGAGCAACATGAAGGAGTGTTGCTCCCTATTTAATTTCTGTACCAACGGTTACAGTATTTCTTCACTGTCCTGCGTTATAATTGTCACATCAGGGTGAAAATTATAATTGATATAAAGGGGCTTTCATTATGGAAAAGATATTGGATCTGAAGAAGAGTGTCGCTGAACTGGTGGAGGAGTATCCAGAGGTGCGGGAGATCATGGCGGAGGTCGGCTTCAAGGAGATCACCAATCCCGTCGCGCTCAACGTGATGGGGCGCATCATGACGATCCCGCGCGGTGCGGCGGTGAAGGGAATCGATCTCGCAAAGGTGATTGCCGCCTTCGAGGAGCACGGCTATACCGTGCTCAGTGACGACGCACAGTCGCGGCAGGGACGTCTGCGCGGCTTTATCGAGCGCCTGTCGGATGGGGAGGAACTGGACTCCGTCCGCAAGGATTTTGTCAAGGAGTTCAGCCACGTCGAGGCCCATGAGATCATGGATGCAGAGCAGTCCCTCATCAAGGAGGGCATGCCAGTCAGTGAGGTGCAGCGTCTCTGTGACGTGCATTCTGCACTCTTTCATGGGACGGCGTCTGCTCCGCCCGCAGGTGCGCTTTCGCATGATGAGATTCACGCGCAGGCAGCATCGGTCGACCCGAATGATATGGACGCACTGCCTGAGGGACACCCGCTGACGATTTTGCACGCGGAGAATCACGCCCTTGAACAGCTGCTCGATACGATTACGGCAGAGCTGGACGGCGCGAAGTGCGTGGATGTCATGCTGACGCACATGCTTTCCCTCGGCGATCTGCGGATGCACTACATCAAGAAGGAAGAGCTGCTGATGCCGGTGCTCTATGACTACGGTGTCACGGGCCCCTCGCAGGTCATGTGGGGCATTGACGATGAGATGAAGCGCGAGCTCAGCATGATCATCAAGGCGCTCAAGGCGGATGCAGAGACACTGCCGCTCTATGAGTCGCGCATTCGTGATCTTGTGCAGCGCGTGCGCGAGATGACCTTTAAGGAGGAGCGCATCCTGTTCCCGCTCAGCCTGCGGTATTTTACGCAGATGGAGTGGTACCGCGCCTACCACGATCTCGTGACGATGGGATCGTCCTTCGGCGTCGACCTTCCCGCGTGGCCGGAGGCACAGGCATGGCTCGATCAGGAGGCGGCGCGCGTTGCCGATGCGCCGTCTGGGGGAGCGCTTCAATTTCCAACAGGCACGCTCACAATGGAGCAGCTGACGGCGATCTTCAAGCTCCTGCCCGTCGATATCACCTTCATCGACAAGGACGATGTCGTCCGCTTCTTTACCAACGAGGGGCAGGTCTTCACACGCCCCATGTCCGCGCTCGGGCGTGACGTGATCAACTGCCATCCGCCCGAGATCATTCCCGTCGTGCGCAATCTGATTGCAGACTTCAAGGCGAAGAAGCGCACGCAGATGGTCGTCTATCGCCGCATCCGCGAGCAGCCAATCCGCGTGCAGTATCAGGCAATGTACGACGCGGCCGGCGAATATCTCGGCACGGTCGAGTTCGTGACCGATCACGCCGAGGCACTCGAGAAATTTCGCCGCTGAAATGCGACAAAAGGATATGACAATATAATAATGAAATCTTAGGCATGAACGGGAACGAAGCCGCTTCATGCCTTTTTTGATGGAACTTTCATTCTTGACATTGTTTGTCGAAGTAGATACTATTATGTTAGAATGAAATGAGGAGGGGCAGAAATGAACAAACGTGAAGCCTATGGAAATCTCGTAAAAGATGCGCGGAAGTTCTATCAGGAACAGGATGGATCTTCTTTTCTGATGCCGCTTGATGAGACATTTGGTATTTGTGAAGAAATCAATCTTTATACCTATTGGCAGGGCAGAGGATATGCCGAAACGACGCCGGAAATAAAATACCTATTGGTTGGACAGGACTGGGGCAATCCATATTTTGCGCCGAAGACGTTTCAAGATAGGATCAGACAGATTATCAGCGGAAAAGACTTACCGTATATCAGTGACGAAAAGAAAATGGACAGTGGGTTTCAAACGGATAAAAACTTGATTGAGCTCTTTCGTCATTTGGGTTATGAAATTGCACAACAGCGGTACGATGAGCTTTTCTTTACGAATTTTTGCTTGGGCTACCGGCGTAAAGAAAGCAGCGGGGGCATGAAGAAGAAGCTCATGAATAAAGACAGGGAACGTTTTCGGGAGTTATGTATCATATTGCAGCCAAAGAATATTTTGTGCTTGGGACGTATGAGCTTTGAATGTGTTTATAAGGCACTTGTAAAAGGATCCAGAATACCATATAAGGGCTATATGAAATATATCGAAGAACATCCACAGATCAACGCGGATCCTGCGTATGGGGGCGGGGTGATATATCCGCTGGCACATTGCGGCGGTCTTGGGATAAGGAATCGACCATTGGAGCAGCAAATTAAAGATTGGAAGTCATGGATGAAAGTCACATACTTATCAATCTGGCATCGAAGGAGTATTCCAAATGCATCGAGAAATATCTGCAGCCGGAAGATCGTTATATCAGCTGTGTCTTTGCTGAGGAAAAGGGCGGTAAGATCGTGCAGAAAGGGGTTTATGCCAAGATGGCCAGAGGAGAGATGGTGCGATTCTTGTCCGGTATTCATGCAGAGGATCCGGAGCAGATAAAGGACTTCAACTGGAGCGGCTACCGCTTTGATGAGGGTAGATCCTCGGAGATGGAATATGTCTTTCTACGGGAAGCGATCCCGGAAAAGGGATCCTCTTCTCCTTTTGTATTTGGGGATCGAAATTTTGCAGCTTGGCAGAGGGGGGATTGAAGTCTATTTACGGCTGTGCTAACGTGCATAACAATGCACGGGAGGGTAAATAGAATGAAAAAAGAGAAGATCACAAAGCCTTTTACACTGGTAGCTGCAATATACACCCTTTATTTCATACTGCGTGTGATGGACCTTTTTATACTTCGTACCGATCAGACTTGGGTGGGGGAGGCCATCATTCACAAGCTGCTGGGAATTGTTATAATGTCGATCATCGCCTGCAGACTCGGATTTAAGCCTGAAGAAATCGGATTTTCCAAAGGAAAAAGCATTCTCAATGTATTTAACGGTCTGGCTTTTGGCTTTGGTGTATATGTAATCGCCTATGCAGCTGAGATAATTATGGCAAAGGCCGCAGGCTCCTTCGATTCACTTAGATTCTATGTAAGCGCCTACGCTATTGATAAAAACAGCGGAAACAGAACGGGATTCCTCTTTTTTATCCTCTGCATTATCGGAAATGTGATAAATGTGCTTATGGAAGAGGGGAACTTCCGAGGATTGTTTCCCGGGATTTTAGGAGAGAAATATGCTTTTGCCAAAGCAGCAGTCATTACGTCGGCTCTGTTTGGATTCTGGCATATTGTTTTGCCTGTCAGAAACTATGTGGATAGAGAGCAAAGCTTCAGCGGAATGATCGTGCAATGCGTACTTTTACTTGTCATAAGCGCACTGATCGGATTAAAATTTACGATCTTGACAAAGATGAGCGGCAGCATCTATATGAGTATGGGGGGTCACTTTTTCAACAATACCATAGTCAATCTTTTACACGTGGTGACGAATACCGGTGCCGACGAGATGATGACTGTCAGGATTTTCATCGCTCAGTCTCTTTCCTTCGTCCTTGTGCTTATTTGTTACCGCAAATGGCGGAGAAATAATGCGTTTAATACTGAGAGAGAGGCAGGATTTAGAGCATCCTGAGGTTATCATCGAATATCGTGAGCTGACGGATGGGGTGAAACGAGTGTCGGCTTTTGTCCGCTCGGTGGATCAGAGTATTTCCTGTAAAAGAGAAGGCAAAGAGTTTTCCATTCCGCTAAGTGATGTTTTTTACATAGAAAGTGTAGATAAGAAAACCTTCGTATATGGCGAGACCGAGGTTTATCAGACAGGGTTGAGGCTTGCTGAGCTGGAGAAAATGCTCTCACATGCGGGCTTTGTGAGGGTCAGCAAATCGGTAATTCTAAATATCGAGAAGCTTCAGGGGGTCAAAAATCTGGCTAATTCAAGGCTTGAGGCATTTCTTTCCAATAATGAGAGAATCTGCGTGAGCAGAAAGTATCTTAAGGAGATCAGAGCAGTGCTTTTAAGGAGGAACGCTTGATGAAAAAGGCCATTCTGAATATATTTGCCATGACCGGAATGACTTTGACGGTGCTTTCCCTGGTGGCACTTTGCTATCATGCCGGCTTCCTGTGTCTTGACACGGTTTTTCAGGCACTGGGGCTGAATGCAGTAATTTACGCAGGGATATCCCTGCTTAATAGCATTGAATTTCGCTATTATCTTGTTGAGATTGCTTTAAAGCTATGGTATTCCATCTCGCTTGTGCTTGTCAGCGGGATTATTTTCGGCTGGTATTCGAGTCTATCGACTCCTGTATTGTGCTTTATGGTTCTTGTGATGCTGGTGTTGTGTGGATACCTTGACATGCTTAGCATTAAGAATGAGATAAGAGAGATTAATGATTTAATAGGAGAGAATCATTAGAGATATTTCAGTATTATATTCTATATCCTTAAGCACTGCAGGGAGCTTTGCCAATAAGGTATCCCTTGATAGAATATAAGAAAGGGTATTTCCTTCTGATCGGGGCAGAAAGGTGCAGTCCATGGCATACAGCGAGCTGATCAAGAATTTTGAGAAAATCCGGTCCTATATGCGCGACTTCTATGTCTACGGCTTTCGAAGCCGCGGCGACTTTGAGCAGAAGAGTGCCCGCAGCTATGATAATGAACGCCGCAGGATCGAGAGCTGGCTCGGAGATTCCATGTCCTTCCGGCAGGATGCGTCCGGGAAGCGAGTTTTTATTTCCGTGGATCAGCGGGAAGTGCCCCATAATCCATTATACAGGGCCCTGAAGGCGAAGAGCTTTACCGATATGGATATTACACTGCACTTTTATATCCTTGACGTGCTCGCAGATGGAGGGAAGCTTCCACTCAGGGATATCGTAAACCGCGTACTTGCGTGCTGTCAGGAGATCGCAGAGGAGGAATTTCTGCCGGATGATTCTACGATCCGCAATAAGCTGAAGGAATATGCTGCTCTTGGAATTCTAAAGACGGAAAAGCGTGGAAAGGAACTGCTTTATTATCGAAATGATGCGCCTTGGGATAGGGAGGGCTGGCGGGATGCGGCGGCATTTGCTTCTGAAGTCATGCCGCTGGGGCTTATCGCTTCCCAGCTGCTCGACAAAATGCCGGAGTCAGCGGACTATTTCGGCTTTAAGCATCATTATCTTCTGAATGCCATGGATTCAGAAGTTCTGGAGGGCATTCTTCTTTGCCGTAAAGAGAAGAAAAATGCATTGCTTACATTTTCCACAAAGAAAAGTAAGGCTGGAATGCATCAGGCCTTGGTTTACCCGCTGAAGGTTTATATCAGTGCACAGAACGGAAGAGAAAATCTCCTCGCCTACAGCTTTTATGAGAAAAGACCCTGCATGTATCGTCTGGACAGGATAC
>ERZ773014.336-NODE-336-length-32572-cov-66.398376_pt1 | contig 32572 bp, 28 predicted proteins | sample MGYA00580841_ERZ773014 | MGnify/ENA primary metagenome ERZ773014 (study PRJEB29015, sample SAMEA2737989) | human oral metagenome | biome: human oral; feature: human-associated habitat; material: dental | place: China | collected 2067 ... | reverse complement strand
CATTGTCCCTTGTCGCATCGTCATCGCCCGTCATAATCGCGCCGTCGGGCATCGCCGTGCCGGCATCGATCTGCGCCAGGGTCAGACCCGTCTTGGTGTCGTCCAGCGTGATATTCGGGGGCGACCCGCTCTGCAGCATTGCACTGTCGACCACCGTGGAGGTGCCGTCGTATGTCTTATCGTCCGCCGTCGTCTTCTGGATCGAGAGGTAGAGCGGTGCCTTGGTAATGGTCGCTCTGCCCGTCAGATTGCTGAGAGATGAGCCGTCAAATTCATAGTTGCCCGCATCCGGACCGCTGAAACCGATCTTGCCCGAGAACTTGACGGGCTTGTTCGTGCCGACATTCCTATCGGGGTTATTGCTGCCGTCGACCGTCCATGCCTTGAAGGTGTTTCCCGGAAGGTTGAAATCAAGGTGAACAGAACCCGCATCCTTATCCTCTTTCGTAAATCCCGAAGCCTTGATGTCACCGCTTGTGAGCGCGTCCCGGAACGCCTTGGTCACATCGCTCTTGCCGTTATACATGCGTTGGGGATTGATCGTGCCGTTGTCCAGCTTGACCTTGCGCGGCGTAACCTTGACATTGACCCCGCGCAGATTCGGACCGTCCTGCCCCGTCCAGAGGATCGCCTTCGTCCCCGCATTGCGGATGCCGTTCGTCGTGTCGAGGTCATGCCCGCTCACGTAGTCTTTGACGCCGCTCGTATCCGCACCCGCACCATACGTGACGTTCGACTTGCTGCCGATGGCATCGGGGGCGTTTTTGTTTACGATCTTCAGATAGTAGCTATTGTATTCCTTGGAGAGATCCTTGCCCTCATTGGACGTGGCGACATTTGCCAGATCGTCCTTGTGCGCACCGTCTCCCTTGAAATAGCGATAGTTGTACGTCGCCTCAGACGAAACACCCATAAATGCGGTCAACAAAGGAAGCGTCCGCCCCTCGTAGATGCGCCACTTCGCGCCGGGCTCGCCCGTGTTGTTGATCGACCAGCCGCTGTAGGAGGCGGCTGCCGTGGAGGCAACTCGCGTAGGGTTGGTCGGCAGCGTCACCGGCTCGACGACCCTCATCTGGTTGGTTGCGGTATCGAGCTCGTAGACATTGTTCAACCCGCCTGACAGACGCAGCTTATTTGAGGAAAAATTGAGTCCGACATTATAGGAATTCGTAATCGTTGTCGAATGTGTAAAGGAGTCCCCCGGTAGATGAATAAAATACGATTTTATCCCGGGTGCAATGATCGGCTCGGAGTCGTTGTAACTGTTTGAGATCAGCGATCCAGACGAAAAATCCGGCGTAGCGCCCACGATGCCGCCCGCATTTCCGCCCAAGCGGTTCTTGGCGTAGGCAGAGTCAATCGTCGTATTGTCCATAAGTCCGACAATGCCGCCAACAAGTCCCGCACCTGTCGTGCCGTCCGACTTCTTGCTTGTAATCACACTGTCCTTGACGTAGACATTCTTGATAAGACTCCCCGTTGCAGATCCGGCAATTCCGCCCGCATAATTGCTGGCGGGATGTCCGCCCGTAATCGTCGCGCCCGTCACACCGAGATTCTCGATGCGTGCACCGCTGAGCGCGCCAAAAAGACCCGCACGATTTGGATTGTCTGCTATGAAGTTCTTGATCCGGAAGAGATTGCCGTCGAACTTGCCCGTGAACGGCGTCCCCGCCGTTCCGATCGGAGTATGCGCCCCACCTGCGTAGTCAATGTCCTGCTCAAGCATATACTTGCCCGAAAGGTTTGCCGTGATTCCACTCAATTCAGTCGTATCTTTGACTAACTGGTAGTATTCCGGCGTTGCGCCTGCACCACTCGTATAGTTCGTCGGCGCCGTCCCGCGATAGCCGATGTGGGCATAGCCACCGTCGGCAGCCGTCGGGCTCGCAACGGGCGCATCCGTATAGAGCACAACGGGATTCGTTGCCGTCACATCCGCCGCATTGAGGAAGCGGATGTGTGATCCGTGCACCTCGACAGTATCCGCCTTAATCTTACCCATGTTGACGACATCGGCTTTGAGCGCGGCAGTATTGACAAGCGGCGATGCACCCGATGATCCTGTGATCTCGAATGCCGCACGGTTCAGAGATCCCGTATCCTGCGTGGAGACATAGAGATTCCCGACGTCGACCTCGGCAGTTTTGCCGAAGATGACGCCGTTCGGATTGACGATATAGACATCCTTGCCGCCCTCGATCTTGCCGTTGATGTTCGAGGTGTTTGCACCCGTGACGATGTTCAGATAGTTGTTCGTCTTCGCGCCGCTGTCATGAATAACCCGTTCCGTGCTTTTCAGGGAATAGTCCTTCCACTCGATCACGTTATTCAGGGTTGTGGAATTGATGTTCGTATCATTTCCCGCACGCCCAACAGTCGCTCCGCCATAGGTGACATGCTCTCCCGTAGGCGCGGCAAAGCCGACCTGCGGAATCAAAAAAGCACCCGCCATCCCCGCAAGCAGCGCATAACGCACGCGCCGCGATAGTTCCGTTCGATTGTTTTTCATGTCTGTTCTCCCATAATAGACGCATTCACACTTATATTGTATATCGGATATTATAGCCCATTATATAATAGCCCATAGAATAAAATCAAAAGGGACTGTTGCATAAACGCCCCTATCGGCTCGCTACGCTCGCCACTTCCCCCGCTCTGGCGGGGGAAGCTAAGATGCCATAATTCTAGCCTTCCCCGTTTGACGGGGAAGGGGGACCGCGCAAGCGGTGGAAGGGGCACAAAAAGGGGCGTTGTACGAAGTTTTAGCTTCGTGCAACAACCCCTTTCCGACACAGTTCGGGCAAAAAAGATGCGTCAAGATGACTGTGCTGAATTTATCAGTGCTTCCCCAACACCGCAGATCCTTACAGCATTGCCTTGTACCGCGCCCACTCCGACTGCGGAATCGCAAGCAAATCCATCGCTTTTTCTGCTGTGAGTGACAGCTTCCCCATTACGCCTCGGATGGACGCCAGATATGCACGCTCTTCCCCCTGTTCTCTGCCCTGTTCTCTGCCCTGTTCTCTGCCCTGTTCTCTTCCCTGTTCTATCCCCTGTTCTATACCTTGCTCCCGCCCATGTTCATACTCTTCTTTCAGCAGTTGCTCCCACCTTGCGCTCATGCTGCTCACTCCTTCCTCGTGTCCATTGTCATCCCCTCCTCTACTCTCATTTTAGCGTATTCGTGATAGGAGTGCAATACCGCCAATAAAAAGCCTCCCCCGTGCGACACGGGGGAGGGGACCGCGTGAGCGGTGGAAGGGGCGCTTTGAACGTCAGCCCCTGAACTTACTGCAACAGACTCAGTACCGCACTCGAGTTCTGGTTCGCCTGTGCAAGCATTGCCTGTGCCGACTGCGTGAGCACGTTGTGCTTCGTGTACGCCGTCATTTCCTTCGCCATATCTGCATCACGAATCGTGGACTCTGACGCCTGCACATTCTCGGATGCAACAACAAGGTTGTTGCTCGTATAGCCGAGCCGGTTCTGCGCCGCACCGATGGCGACCGCCTGATCCGTCGCACGGATCAGCGCATTCTGGAACACATTGATCGCGGCATTTGCCGCCTCCTGCGTCGTCACCTGGATCTTTGGACCCGCACCAACAACGCCGTTCCACACCTTTGAGTTTGGCGACGCGAGTGGAGGAGTAGGCGTCGGCATCGGTGTATGATCCCACCCCTGTCCGTCGCCGGACTGAAGCCCGAGCGCCGCAGAGCGCATATCGGTAAGGCCAACCTTGACTGCTTGGTTTGCTCTCGTTCCTGTCTGAAGAACCAAGGAGTTGTCAGGAGAGGGATTCTGTGCACGCACTACCTCGCGGAAGTCGTCAAGCACGGCGTTGACATCGTTGCGCATATGCCCGTCGCGTCCCATCACGCGCACGGTGATGCCCGAGATCTGATCCGTAGTCCCCGCATTCGTTGCAGCGATGGAGACGGCAGGCTGATTGTCCGGCGTATAAACCGGTTTGCCGTACTCATCGATGCCGACAAACGACGTCACTCCATTTAGACCTGCATCCTGTGCCGTAATAATCCCCACCATATCGTTGATATCGGTATCAAGGATGGGGTTGATCGTACCCGAGTAGGTGACGCCGTTCTTTGTCCACGTCACCGTAACACTGTCGTACGGATCGATGGCGAGGTCATGTCCGTCGCGCCGCTTGAGATCAACGAGCCGTGTCAAAGACGTTGTATCCGTTCCAAGGCTCATATTTGCATAGGTTGAGCGCGTCCCCGTCCCGGTTCGCCCGACCACAATTCCATTCTGCGACCCGTCAATCAGATACTTTCCGTTGTACGTCGTCAGTGCATTGTCGTCGATCTGGTCGATCATGCGGTCGACTTCCTTCTGAATCAACGCGCGATCCTCATCCGTGTTCGTATCGTTCGCAGCATTGATCGCCTTGTCCTTGAGCGTCTTCAGGATCTCGATCGTGGACTGCACCGCGCCCTCTGCCGTCCGCAGCAGAGCAGAGCCATTCTTTGTGTTGTTGTCATCCTGATCGAGTGCACGCACCTGCACGCGCATCCGCTCGGAGATCGCCATCCCCGAAGCATCATCGCCGGCGCTGTTGATTTTCATACCCGAGGAAACCTTTTGCAGGCTCTTCGACAGTTCACTCTGATTCTTGTTGAGCGTATTGAGCGTATTCACCGCCGCCATATTATTTTTGACTACCATCGCCATAAAGACTGCCTCCCTGACTCTTATCTATGGTTTTGTACCGAAATAATTGCATAAACAGACGCAGTTACTCCGTCCTGAAAATTATATCGATGAAATATATGCACGACTTAACATCTGCCACAAATTTTTCATACGAGTTCATTTCATACCATGTAGCTTGCGGATTTTTGTGATGGTATATTTGCTCTCCTCCGAAACTCTCCCATACAAAAGGGCTGTTGCACGAAGCCAGAAATCTTCGTGCAACAGCCGCTTCCTTTATGTCGAGCAGGGCACTGCCGGAGCTGCCCATCCGATTTTATACCTTAAATTTGTCCGTCTCGGACTGCAGGTCCATCGCCATGTCGGCAAGGCTACGGCTCGAAGAAGCGATCTCCTCCATGCCCGCTGCCTGCTCCTCGGTCGCGGCAGAGACGTTCTGCGACTCGCTGCCGATCCCCTTTGCCGAGCTGTCTACGGCGCCCATGCCCTCGATAATCGAATTCATATTCTCACGCAGCTCAAGGACGCGCTTGCTGACCGCGAGTGATGCCGTCCTGACATCCTCGACCATGCTCAGGATGAGTGAGAAGGTTTCGCCCGTCGCGGTGACGTTCTCCTTGCCCTTCTCCGCCTTGCGGCGTCCTTCCTCCATCGAGGAAACGGCGTGGTTCGTCTCGTCCTGAATGCTGCGGATGAGTTCGGAGATCTGCTGGGAGGCGTTCTGTGACTCCTCCGCGAGCTTTCGGACCTCCTCGGCGACCACGGCAAAGCCGCGACCATGCTCGCCCGCACGCGCTGCTTCGATTGCCGCATTGAGTGCGAGAAGGTTCGTCTGTCCCGAGATGCTCGAGATGATCTCGACGATGTTACCGATCTCCTGCGAGCGCTCGCCAAGCTTGCTGACGATCTCGCCCGTCTGCTGCACCGTCGCCGCAATCGAGTTCATCTGCTCGACCGTCGTCTGGACGAAGGCATTGCCCTCCGCCGCCTTCTCCGCCGTCGCCTGCGTCTGCTCACGCGCACGGCGCTGGTTCGTGATTGCCTCCTCGAGACCGCGTTGGAATTCCTGCACTGTTATGCGGCTCTCGTCGATGATCTGGAGCTGCTTCTCTGCCGCCTCCGCGACCTCGGTGATGGACTGGGCGACGTTCTGCGTCGCCTGTGCCGACTGGTTCGCGTTCGCCGTCAGCTCCTCCGATGAGCCCGCCACATCCGTCGCCGTCGTCTTGATCTTGCGGATCATCTTCTGCATGCTCTCGACCATTGTGTTGAACTGATGCGCGATATGTGCGAACTCGTCGTCGCTGTCCAGTATGATCTTCGAGCGCAGATCGCCGCCTGCAATGTGACGTGCGCCGTCGAGAATCGTATCCACGGAGTTCTTGATATTCTTGAGCAGCAGAACGAGAATGACGATCGAGAGAATAACCACAATGGTAAGCGCGACGATCGTCGTCATCCATACCCCAGAGAATACATCCTCACTGTGCGCCATCTCCGCACGCGCGAGGCGCACGCTGTCCGCCTTATCCTCCTCAAGGATATCCGTCATGCGTTTGTAGACATCTGCCTGTTCGTTAAATCCGAGGAGGACGGCGCCCGCCTGATTTCCCGCATTGATGAGATCCGTCGCGTGCTGACGCGCTACTGCATAATTTTTACGCTCCTGCTTGAGTTTTTCGAGGCGCTCGAGTTTCTGCGTGCGATCCGCCTCGTTCTGGAACGGAGCCTCCTTAATCGCCTGCTCATACTCATCGTATGCCTTGTTCAGCTTCTGCGTAAGCTGGGAGAGCAGTCCCGCTGCACGGGAACGCTCCGCCTCGTTCGGCGCTGTGATACGCATGAGTTCGTATTCGCGTCCCTCTGCCGAGAGCGACTGCACCTGACCGCCCACGTTGAGGACGTGGGCCCAGCTGAACACACTGACCGTGTTGTTGTTGAGCACGCTGCTCGCATGATTTGCATAGAATCCGTAGCCGGCAAACATGACGACCAGAAATCCGATGCTCAGCACAATTTTCTTTGCTACCGACATTTCTCAATTCCCTCCATAAGCTTGCAGGAGCACCCTCCATCTCAAAATGTTAAACTCTCCCAGACTATTTTTGATTATAGCACTGTCGCTTGCAAAAAACCATATAGCGGCAAAGTTTTTTCTATGCTATACTAACTTTGTTCTTACAAAAATATACAAAAGGACGGACAGCTATGGCAAAAATGTTGAAAAAGCTCCAACAAAAGATAACTCCGCCGGAAAAACCGCGACCGGTACGCCCGCCCGGAAAGGATTATCTGCTCCTCATCCTCATGGCGTTCACCGTCATCGTCATGATCGCTGCATGGCAGGAGCTGGACAGCCTCACACTCACGATGTATATTCTGCTGACGCTCTCGCTTGGGCTTACCTACACGCGGCGACACGCGACGGATCGGCTTTCCGAGTTTCAAATGATGATTGTCACGCGCGCCAGCTTCGTCACCATCGGCATGGCGGGTGCCCTCTTCCTCTTCGACGCCTACCGACGCTTCTTTGCATAGAAATATGGGGGTGTATCTATGCCCGAACTAAGTCGTTTTGGTGGTATGATAATATATATGTTCTTCAAGGATATCGGGCAACACTACAACCCCCATGTGCACGTTTACTACTGAAACAAAAATCGTACAGACACAAAAACGCGGCTCATCTCCCTTGAGAAATGAGCCGCGTTTTCGTATGTTCTTTACAAGCTGAAATTCTCTCCAAGGTAGAACTTCCGTGCGATTGGACTCTCGGCGATGGTCTTGCTGTCGCCCTCAAGGAGGAGTTTGCCCTCGCTGAGGAGGTAGACGCGATCGACGATGTGGAGCGTCTCACGGACGTTGTGATCGGTAATGAGAATGCCCATACCGCGCTGCCGCAGATATTCGATGATCTCCTGGATGTCGGCGACGGCGAGCGGATCAACGCCCGCAAACGGCTCGTCAAGCAGAATGAACTGCGGCTCAAGTGCGAGGCAGCGCGCGATCTCGACGCGGCGGCGCTCACCGCCCGAGAGCTCCGTACCGCGCCGGCCGCGGACGTGTCCAATGTGGAACTCCTCAAGGAGTCCGTCGAGCTTGTGCTTCTGCTCTGCCTTCGATAGTTTCGTCGTCTCGAGGATTGCAGCAATGTTCTCCGTAACGGTGAGCTTGCGAAAGATCGACGGCTCCTGCGTAAGATAACTGATGCCGAGCTCCGCACGCCGATACATGGGGTAGTCCGTGATGCAGATGTCAGAGAGATAGACATCGCCGTGCGTCGGCTTCTCAAGCCCGACGATCATGTAGAATGTCGTCGTCTTTCCTGCACCGTTGGGCCCTAGGAGTCCGACGATCTCCCCCTTGTCGATGCGGACGGAGATGTGGTCAACGACGGTGCGGCTGCCGAATTTCTTGATAAGGTTGCGGGATTCGAGATACAAAATGGCGCCCCCTCACTCGCTCACAGCCGTGCCGTCATCCGCGAGGTAGACGGTCATATGATTGCTGCGCGCCATGTTGTTTCCCTGAAACACCCATGCACTGCCATCGAGCACGACATACGGTCGTTCCGCACTGCCGAAATACTCCATGCGGTCGCCGCCGCCCTCAAGATCGCGCGGCGGGCTGACGATGTGTGCGTTGCCCGTGCCGACAAAGCGGTTTTCCTTCATCCATCCCTCAAGCCGATCGGCACTGAGTGTCCCGTCGGCACTCGTGATCGTTCCGCCGCTGTCCGCGAGGATGTAATCGTTCTGCGAAGGGTAGTAGTCAAGCTGCGCACCCGTAAACGTGCGCCCCGCTTTGACCATATGAACACTGCCCGTCGCCTGCCAGTGCTCCTGCCCGATCCCAAAGAGACGGTCACAGGACAGATTCATGTCGTCACGCACGGCACGGACACCGCCCTCGACAGTGCCCTCCTCGGTGTGCGTATTATACGTGGCACGCGCGCCCTCGACCCGGCTCGGCCCCTGTTCCATGCGGACGTTCGTCTCTGCCGTAATGAGTCCCGTGCGTGTATCGTAGGTGAGGCTGTCTGCCGTGACGCTGGTCGGCTGTGTGCCTTGCTCGGCAGCACCTGCCGCCGTGCCGATCGCTCCCGCCGCGAGCAGTACGAGAAGCCCTCGATACAATTTCTTTTTCGTCATTTCGCCCCACCTTTCTCTATATGTGCATTGCCTATGATGCTGAACCGCTGAAATCCATCTGTGCTCACAATGCGATCTCCCGTCGCACGGATATCATCGCGAATGAGCTCGGCGTCCCCCTCGGCACTGAGGCTGCCCTCTTCCGCTGTCCATGTGATCTGCTTCGCACGCAGGCTCGCCCCGTCGCTCGTCGTTGCCTCGATCGTACCCGTGAGCACGACATTGCGCGTCTTGCCGTCCATACGCCCCTCATCTGCATGCAGCGTGAGTGTGCGACCATCCTCCGTGTAAAAGGTTCCGTCGATTTTCAGCATGCTCGTATCGTTCGTGTCAATATCGACGTTTACTTTTTCCGCCGTCATCTTCCAGATCGTGCGTCCGTCACGCTCCTCGCTGAGGCTATTGTCCACATAGGACATGACGCGCGGACCGGATGGGGTATCCGTCTGTTGTGGAATTTCGGGCACCGTTGTGACCGCCCAAATAACGAGTCCCGTGAGGAGGACGGCACCGCCGCCGTAAAGCCACTTGCTCTGCGCCATCAATCCCCCTCCTTCGCCGCCGACATGTGATGCTTGCCCGTCTTTTGCTCCTCAGGCGGGGTGTTCCAGCGCTTCTGAAACCAGATCCACTGCGTCGGGTTTTCGCGGATGATCTTCTCAACGATCGCGGTCATCTGCACGGTAAACTCGTAGAGATCGCGGTCACTGTCGCCCGTATCCGGGCAGCGCATAATCTCACCGACGAGGACCTTGTGCTTTCCGTTGGGCTGACGCAGAATAAATGCGGGTACGACGGGTGACTTGAACTTACGCGAGAAGACGGCGGGACCGAGCGGCGTCGATGCCGTACGTCCGAGGAACTCGATGAAGGCACCGCCGGGACCGCCGTCCTGATCGGCGAGAAATCCGAGGAGACGCCCGCGTTTGAGAGCCCGTGCTGCCGCGATCAGCTCACTCGTCCCACGCGAGAAGATCTCGACGTGGATGGTCGCGCGCAGATCGTCGAGTGCGCGCGTGTACTCGATGTTCGGCTGCGGCTTTGCAATCGCGCTGACGGGGATACCGTTCAGTGTGAACGCCGCCGACAGCCACTCCCAACAGCCGACATGCCCCGTGAGCACGACGACGCCGCGCCCCTCGGCAAGCGCCTCCTGCATGCGCTCAAGATGGTCGATCTCGATGTATTCACTGAGATTCTTTTCGTTCAGCATGGGCATGGCAAGGATGTCGAGAACATTGCGTGCCATATTGATAAAGGACGCACGCACGAGTTTCTTTGCCTCCGCCTCGTCAATGCCGAGTGCGGGCATCATGTGCTCCACAGCACGATTTCGCATCTTCGGAATGAGCAGATAGTAGAGATTGCCGAGCACCCAACCCGCTCCGAGCAGAACGGGGCGCGGCACGTGGCACGCGAGAAAGCTAAGAAACATGAGCGTATGATAGAGCACTGCCGCACCTCCTTTTTGCTGCCTTGCTACTGGGCAGCGCCGTCAACATCCGTTTGAAAGCTCGTGAGAACACGCTCCCACAGTCCCTGTGTCTTAAAGATGATCTCGTATATTTCACGCACGGCACCGCATCCGCCGCGCTCCCCCGCGATGATCTGCGCAATCTCCTTTACCTCTGCCACAGCATCGCCCACCGCACACGGCAGCCCGACCATACGCATAATGGGGAGGTCGACGATATCGTCGCCGATGTAGGCGATCTCCTCATCGCGGAGTCCCGTCTTCGCCTTGATATCTGCATAGGCAGAGCGTTTGTCAAGATTGCCCTGATAGACGAGGTCAATATGCAGTTCCTTTGCACGGTTCGCAACGATCGTGGACGAGCGTCCCGTAATAATTGCGGTCGCAATTCCGACCTTCCGTGCAAGTGAAATCGCAAGTCCATCCCGCACAAAGAACGGCTTATAGAGCTCACTCCCGTCAGGCGCAGCGTAGACGCACCCATTCGTAAGTACGCCATCCACATCGAGGATGACACATTTGATTTTCTTCGCGCGGTCAATCGCACCTTCCCGAATCGGCATCACACGACCCCCTGCCGCAAGAGATCCGTCAGATGGACAATGCCGACGGGCACGCCCGCCGTATCGACAACAGGCAAAACGGTGACTGGACGCGGCTGATGCTTCTCCATGACGGAGAGCGCCGCCACTGCCATTTTATCCGGCGCGATCGTGAGCGGCGTGGCGAACATAATGCTCTCCACGTCCTTATCGAGGAAGTTATAGTCCTTCGCAAGGGCACGACGAATGATGCCGTCCGTCACGAGTCCGATAAATTTGCCGTCCGCATCCACGACGGAGACGGCACCGAGCCCCTTGTCCGTCATGACAAAGAGGGCATCCTTTGCCGTCGTATTGTAGGCGACGACAGGATTTTCGTCGCCCGTGTGCATCACGTTGGCGACCGTGAGCAGCAGCTTACGGCCAAGCGCGCCGCCCGGATGGAAGAGGGCATAGTCCTCCTTCTTGAAGTCGCGTGCCGCCATGAGCGCCATCGCGATCGCATCGCCCATCGCGAGTGTCGCGGTTGTGGAGCTTGTCGGTGCAAGCCCCAGCGGACATGCCTCGCGCTCGACAGCAATGTCGATGTAGAAGTCTGCACTGCGGCCGAGCTGGGATTTGCGCCGTCCGCACATGGCGATGATGCGCGCGCCGATGCGGTGGATGATCGAGAGAATATTCACGACCTCGTTCGACTCGCCGCTGTTTGAGATGGCGATGACGATGTCGTCCGCCGTGACCATGCCGAGATCCCCGTGAAACGCCTCCGCAGGGTGCATAAAGAACGAGGGCGTCCCCGTGCTCGCAAGCGTCGCCGCGATCTTGCGCCCGACGTGACCGGATTTGCCCATGCCCGTGACAACAACACGCGCCTTGCAGTCTAAAATGGCGCGTACCGCCGCCTCAAAGTCCGCATCGATGCGCTCTGTGAGGCGCGCGACCGCCTTTGCCTCAAGTTCCAATGTCTCGATTGCTTTTTCTCGGATTGTGCTCTGTGCCATGTAGTTCTCCTAGTTCAGCTTCTTGCGCACAACTTCGTAGATGGCGAGGGCATCCTTCAAGAGCTCCTCGAGTTTGTCGAGATAGACCATGTTCGCACCATCCGAGAGCGCCTCGGGCGGATTGTCATGCACCTCCAGGAAGAGTCCGTCAACGCCCGCACCGACTGCCGCGCGCACAAGGTACTCAACGTACTCGCGCTGCCCGCCCGAGCTTGTCCCCGCACCGCCCGGCAGCTGAACGCTGTGCGTCCCGTCGAAGATCACGGGATAGCCGAAGCCGCGCATGATGGGGAAGGCGCGCATGTCCACGACGAGGTTGTTATAACCGAAGCTCTCGCCGCGCTCCGTGAGGAGGATGCGGTCGCTGCCGCTCTCGTGAATCTTATCGACAACGTTGCGCATATCGCTCGGCGAGAGGAACTGTCCCTTCTTCACGTTCACAACGGCGCCCGTCTGCGCCGCCGCGTGCAGCAGGTCGGTCTGGCGTGAGAGAAATGCAGGGATCTGAAGGACATCCGCGACCTTTGCGACGGTGTCCGCCTGACAGGTCTCGTGGATGTCCGTCACGACGGGCACACCGAGCTCATCGCGAATCTTGCCCAGAATCTTCACGCCCTCCTCAAGCCCCGGTCCTCGAAAGCTATGGAAGGCAGAGCGATTCGCCTTGTCAAAGGACGCCTTGAATACATAGGGAATGCCGAGACGATCCGTGATCTCCTTGATGCCGCGTCCGATCATGAGCGAGTGCTCGAATCCTTCGAGGACGCAGGGTCCCGCGAGGAGCACCAGCGGCTCGCCGCCGCCGATCTCAAAATTCGCCAGCTTCACTTTGTTCATCTTCATGGCTCCTTTCACAAACTCATCCAAAGTATAAGATTTCTATGCGGCAGGACGATAATTCACAACAGTGATCTCGCTCATCGTGACGCGAACCGACTGAACGATGCGATATACCTGCTGCATGACTTCCGTTGAGTAGTACGTTTCCCCACACTGCTCACAGATGTACGAGGGGACATTACGAATGATAACGATACAGTCCCCTAGATCTGTCGTGAATGTGGACAGTCCTTCCTGTGCTGTCCCCTTGCAAAATGTGCACTTTTTCATGACTTCTCCTGCTCTGTATTATTATAAAGTTTTCGTACACAATGGTCAATCAATCCCACGCCTTATATACTCTTCATTGACTGCCGCAAGATCCTCCTCCGTGTCGACGCCAATAAATACGGCGTCCGTCTCGATGACGCGGATGCGGTGCCCGTTCTCAAGGGCGCGCAGCTGCTCCAAGGACTCAGACCGTTCGAGCGGGGTCTGCGCCATACGCGCATACGCGAGCAGGAAGTCACGGCGATACGCATAGATGCCGATATGCTTGTATACCTTCGCTCCAGCATTCCGCGCGTATGGGATGCGGGCACGCGAGAAGTAGAGAGCATTCCCCGTGAGGTCTGTGATAACCTTGACGTTGTTCGGGTTCGCGATTTCCTCCTCATCTGTGAGCAGTGTCTTTGCTGTTGCCATCGGCAGCTGTTCATCCGTGAGGAACGGCTCGACAAGCGCGTCAATCACCGCAGGATCGATGAGCGGTTCATCCCCCTGCACGTTGATGATGAGGTCGTAGTCGGTCATCTTCTCCGCGACCTCGGCGAGGCGATCCGTCCCCGTCGCATGGTCGGCACGGGTCATGACGGCGCGGCCGCCGTGCGCCTCGACGGCGGCGCGAATGCGTTCATCGTCCGTCGCGACGACGACATCCTGCACGCGCTTTGCCCGCACGGCACGCTCATAGACACGTACGATCATGGGTTTCCCGGCGATGTCGCGCAGGGGTTTGCCCGGCAGACGCGTGGACGCGTAACGCGCGGGGATAATGCAGAGAACTTTCATACGATCACCTCAGTATGTATCACCAGTCTGCTACAGTTTAGGAATCGCTGATAAAATGAAGTCCGTCAGATTGGCGTAGATTTTTCGTCCGAACAAGGAGGCAAACCGGACGCATAGCCAAAGCTATGTGGAGGATTTGCCGACGAAGTGCGGGCAAAAAAGATGCGTCAAGATGGCGGTGCTGAATTTATCAGTGCTTCCTTTACTCGGATGCAGGACGCAGCTTCGCTGCAAGCTGCTCCTCAAGCGTGCGGAAGAATGCCTCCTGCCCCTTCTGGAACGTAACCTCAACGGCAATCACGTACATCGGAATGCGCCACTTTGCACGCACCACATCCCCCGGCACCTTCACCGCATCCTTCTCCGTACTGACGATTGCCTCGACGCCGAGCGTCTCCGCGCGGTACAGCACCTCTGCCATATCGCGCTCATCATAGTCATGATGGTCGGGGTACCGCATACTCTCAACGATCTCAACGCCAAGATCGGCAAGCGTCTGCTCAAAGGAGGCAGGGTTGCCGATGGCGGAGAGTGCGAGCACCTTCTTCCCCTCCATCTCCGTGACAGGAATGCCACCCGCACCGATATCCTCATACCAATCGGAGAGCCGAACAAACTGGCGTGGCTGATGAATGCTTTCGAGAATCAGCCCATCCTGATTGTAGCTGCGGAACGTCTCCCATATATGCTCGATTGCACCGGGTGCCGCCTGATCGACCTTCGTCATGAGGCAGACATCCGCGCGGTCGATGTGCGACAGCGGCTCACGCAGTGTGCCGCGCGGCAGGAGATAGCCGTTGCCGAACACGTTCACTGCATCCACGAGCAGGATATCCATGTCGCGCGCAAGCTGCCAGTGCTGGTAGCCGTCGTCGAGGATCGCCACCTCGGCGCCGAAATGCTCGATCGCGTAGCGCCCCGTCACGGAACGCTTCGGACCAATCAACACGGGCACATCCGGCAGATGCTTTGCCAACATATACGCCTCGTCGCCCGCTGTCTCCGCGTCCATCTTGAGCGTGTGTCCGTCGGAGACAATGCCGACCTCGCCGCGCCACTTCGCACGGTAGCCGCGATTGAGGATCGCAACGCGGTAGCCCATCGCGTGAATTGCGCGTGCAAGATGCTGCGCCGTCGGGGTCTTGCCCGTACCGCCAACCGTAACATTGCCGAGGCTGATGACAAAGCAGGGCAACTGCTCCTTTTTCGCCCAGCCAAGGCGGTACATGGTGAGTTTCAGATTGACCAACTGCTCGTAGATGAGCGAGAAGGCATAGAACACGCCCATGATGAGTCTGCGCGAGATGCCGCGCACCTCCTTGTCATGGACGAGATCGATGAAATACGTCTGGAAATTGGCGACCTTCTGCGTCGCACGCACGCGATGCGCACGGATGCGCTCCTGCGCACGCAGAGCGCGGCGAGCCTCGTACGTCGCAAGCATATCCACAAGGATCTGCGCGGATTTCTTCGACGCACCCTTGTTCTCGTTGATGATGGCAAGCGTCTCGCGCTCAAGGCGTTCACGCTCCGCTGCGTCCCCGAAAAGGCGCAGCGTTTCCTGCGTCAGTTCCGCGCCGCTTGTGACCGTCACGACGGCATTGCGGTTGCGGAAGAGCGCGTGGATGTCCTTGAAGTTGAACATCTGGTTGCCGACGATGATCGCCTTGCCGTGCGCCGCAGGCTCCAAGATATTGTGTCCGCCGTGCGGAATGAGGCTGCCGCCGATGTAGATCACATCGCCGAGTCCATAGACACGCCCGAGCTCGCCGACCGTGTCGAGGATAACGATGTCCTCGCCGCCCTCTGCACCCTTTTGAAGGTTTTTTCGCGTATTGACGGTAAAGCCCGCCTTGCGGCAGAGATGCTCCACCTCCATCGTGCGCAGCACCTCGCGCGGCGCGATGATGAGCCGCACGTTCGGATCTTTTGCACGCACGGCGGCAAAGGCAGCGAGCACCAGCTCCTCTTCGCCGCGATGCGTCGAGCCTGCGATCATGATGCGGCTCGCGCCCTCCAGGCCGAGCTCCTTGATGAGCGCGGCCCGTTCCTCAGGGCTGACACTCGTATACGCCTGATCGAACTTCGTATTGCCCGTGACTGTGACGAGCTCACGCGGCGCGCCGAGGCGCATGATGTAGTCCGCGTCGATGCTCGACTGCATGGCGAAGCATTTCACCGTTCCGATCATCTCGCGCAGCATGCCGAACAGATACTTATACTGCTTGACGCTGCGGTCGCTGATGCGCCCGTTGACCATCATGACGGGAACATCCAGCTGTTTTGCCTTCTTGAGAAAGTTCGGCCAAAGCTCCGTCTCCACGGGCAGGAATACGCGCGGACGGATGCGCCCCACAACGCGTGAAGCGAGGAAGGGCAGATCGAGCGGGAAGTAGATGATTGCGTCCGCATCCTTAATGATGCGGTGCGCCATCTCATAGCCGCCCGTCGTAACAACGGAGACGAGAATGGGGCTGTCCGGGAACGCCTTGCGGAATTCGCGCACGAGCGGGCTCGTCGCCACGATCTCGCCGACGGACGCCGCATGCACCCAGATGGCGTTCTTGCCCGCCACCTTGTCGATGGTTTCCTGCGGATAGAAGCCGAAGCTCTGTTTGATGCGCTCAACAAAGCCGCGCTCGCGTGTCGCGCGCAGCATAAAGATCGGTATGATGATGGTGACGATGAGGATTGCTGCTAAATTATAGAGAAATCGCATGCGTCACTCTCCCCGAAACTGAATGTCATAAAGATGCTGATAGAGCCCGCCCTTTGCAAGAAGCTCCTCGTGCGTCCCCTGCTCCACGATGCGCCCGCCGTCGATGACATAGATACGGTCGGCGTTGAAGACCGTGGAGAGGCGGTGCGCAATAACGAAGCTCGTGCGGCCGACCATGAGGTTGTCCAGCGCTGCCTGCACAATCTTCTCGCTCTCCGTATCGAGCGCCGAAGTCGCCTCGTCCAGGATGAGGATGCGCGGATCCTTAAGGATCGCGCGTGCGATGGCGATGCGCTGGCGCTGTCCGCCGGAGATGCTCACGCCGCGCTCGCCGATCTCGGTATCGTAGCCGCGCTCGAGCTCCATGATGAAGTTATGCGCGTTCGCGGCGCGTGCCGCCTCCTCGATCTCCGCGTCCGTCGCGTCGAGGCGCCCGTAGCGGATATTCTCGCGGATCGTCGTGGAGAACAGCATCGTCTCCTGCGGCACGAGTCCGATCTGCCCGCGCAGCGATGCGAGCGTCACGTCGCGGATATCGTGTCCGTCGACCGTAATCACGCCGCTGTCCGCTTCGTAAAAGCGTGGAATGAGATTTGCAATCGTCGACTTCCCCGCACCCGACGGGCCGACAAAGGCAATCATCTCGCCCGGCTGTGCCTCAAGGGTGATGCCGTCAAGCGCAGGGCGTCCTTCCTTATACGAGAACGTGACATGATCAAAGCGCACATGCCCCTTCACCGGAGGGAGCGGCTGCGCGCCGGGCCGGTCTGTGATGCTCTCCTCGAGATCAACGACCGTAAATACGCGGTCCACTGCAGCCATCGCCTTCTGCAGGTTTCCGTAGATGCGCGAAAGCCGCTTGACAGGATTTGCGAGATTGACTGCGTAGGTCAGGAACGCGACGAATGCACCCGCCGTAATCTCACCGTTGACGACCTCGTAGCCGCCGAACCAGACGATGAGTGTGACGGCAATCGCCGCGAGAAACTCCACCGTCGGCGTGAGCATACTCGTCTGCTGGACGTTCTTCATCACCGCCTCGAAGTTGCGCTGATTGCTGCGTACGAAGCGGTCGATCTCATAGTCCTCGCGTACGAAGGACTTCACCACGCGCGTCGCGGAGAAGCTCTCCTGCAGGAGCGCCGTGATCTCGGCGAGGCGCTGCTGAATGACGTTGCTGGACTTCTTGATCTTGCGTCCGAAGATCTTCATCGCCTGCCCGACCATCGGGATAACGACAAGCGTCAGGAGCGAGAGCTTCCAGTCGAGGTAGAACATGAGGACAAGCGATCCGATGAGGATGCAGCCCTCCGTCACGAGGTCGATCAGATTGTCCACGAGCGCCGACTGGATCGCCGCTACGTCGTTCGTGACAAAGCTCATGATCTCGCCCGTCTGGTGCCGGTCATAGTACGCGAGCGGCATCCGCTGGAATTTGCGGAACATGACCTCGCGCACGTCAATGATAACCTTCTGCCCGATGTAGGAGACGAGATAGGACTGCCCAAAATAAAAAATCCCGCGCAGGAAAAAGATGACGACAATGCCGATGCAGATGGCGTTGAGAAGCGCCATATTCTTATCTGCGAGGACATCGTCGATCATGTCCTTGATGATCCACGGGACGTACAGATTCGCCGCTGAGGCGAGGATAATGAACACAATCGCCAGCCCGAGCTTATTGACATAGGGCCGCATGTAGGTCAGCAGTCTCTTATAATTCTTCATAGCTCTCCCATTGGAAAGGATATATTATACACGTCTGCCCAGCGCGATAATCTTTTCCGCAACACGGCGTGCCGCATGGGGTTCGCCCAGCATCTCCACCGCGCGTGCAAGACGCTCCATTACATAGGAGCGTGCTTCGCCGTCCGCGATGATCGGTTCCATCGCCGCGGCGATGCGCTCCGGCTGTACTGCTCCCTGCAAAAGCTCGGTCTCGAACGTCTCGCCGAGCAGAATATTCGGCAGGGAAAAGCGCGGCACATCAACGAGCAGGCGCCCGACGAAATAGGAGAGCGCAGACATCCGGTAAAGGACAACGGCGGGCAGCCCCATAACGGCGGCCTCCATGACAACCGTCCCCGAGGCCGCAATTGCTGCGCGTGCAGCCTTCATGAGGGCATAGCGCGCGTCATGTGTTAGCGTAACCTCCACCGGAGACGCTGCCAGATGTTCCTCGATACGCTGCTCATCGACCCCGCCCGCCACAGGCAGGAAAAAGTGCCGCGCGGGATCCCGCGTCTGCAGGATCTCTGCCGCACCGAGCATGGGGGGAAGGAGGCGCTCAATCTCCTCGCACCGACTGCCCGGCATGAGGAGAATCGGCACATCGTTCTCTTCGATGCCAAAGTGCCGGCACGCCTCCTCCGGCTCCATCTCTGCACGCACCGTATCGATGAGCGGATTGCCGACAAAGGAGATGTTCGCCCCGGCCGCCTCATAGGGCGGAAGCTCATGCGGGAAGATCGCGACGATTTCATCGGCGAGCGCCGCGCAGGACTTTGCACGCCCTTTGCGCCACGCCCATGCAGAGGGCGGAATATAAGAAAAAACGGGGATCCCCCGCTCTTTCGCCCGCGCCGCGAGCCGCCAATTAAAGTCCGGATAGTCAATGATGACGAGAACGTCCGGACGCTCCTCCTCCATCAGATGTGTGAGATCGTCCAAAAGAGCGAAGATGCGGCGCAGATTCAGGAGCACCGCTGAGATGCCCATGACGTTGTAGTCCGTATAGTTCTGGCGGAGCGTTACCCCCGCCGCTGCCATCTCCGCCCCGCCGAAGCCGATCAGAGCAATGGAGGGATCCAGCGCACGCAGTTCGCGTGCGAGTGCCGCTCCGTGGAGATCGCCCGAGGTTTCCCCCGCCGAAAGCATGATTTTCAAAAGGGGACTCCCTTACATCGCCGCAATTGTAATTCCGTTTGCCTCGGCGAGCGCCACTGCGCGCTCCTTGTCGATGAAGAGGGTCTTATCCGCCTCAAGCACGAGCGCCGATGCCTTTGCCACGACCAGCGACTTGATCGTATCAAGTCCGACTGTGGGCACGTCAAAGCGGCTGTCCTGCTGGGGCTTTGCCGCCTTCGCGACAACGGCGCCGCCGCCTGCGAGCGCCCCGCCGCGGCGGATGCACGCATCCGTCCCCTCGATCGCTTCGAGCGCCATGACGGCACGATTCTTTACAACGGCGGTCTGCCCGATATCGAGGCGCCCGATCTCGCGCGCCATCTGAAGGCCATACTCCATATCCGCGCGCTCGGCATCCGTCGGCGGGCGGCTCGTGAGTGTCCCTGCCGCCGGCATGAGCGGACGGATGAGCGCCGTCTGATCGAGCGGCGTCACGCCGATCTTCATCAGCGCACCGACAAACATCATCATGATGGTATCGTCATTTTGGTTCGGCAGCTGCATGAGCATTCCGCGCAGCATCTCATCCGGCTGGATCGCCCCCGTGAAGAGAAGCTCCTTCGTCACCTTGCCGATCATGGTGACCTTCTTGATCTCCTCCTGGCGGAGATAGGCCAAAATCTCAGCGATCGAGCCAATGCTGATCGCACGGTAGACCGACGCCGCCTCCTGCAGCTCCGGATCGACATCCGGCAGGAGCGCGATCGCGTGTACCTCATAGCCCTGCGCACGCGCCGCACGCGCGCACGCAGCGGGCAGATGCCCGACGCCCGCGAGCAGACCCAGTTTTTCCATAGATTTCTCCCTTACTCGTCCTCATGACGCTCGCGGCAGATTCCGCGCTCCGCATTGCGGAGGAAACGCAGGAGATGATCGATCTCCTCGCAGGAATCCACCTCCTGCTCAATCACGGCAATCGCCTGCGTGAGGTTCAGCCCCGAGCGGTAGAGGATCTTATATGCATGCTTAATGCGCCGCCGCACGTCGAGCGGTATGCCCGCACGCGAGATACCGACGCTGTTGAGTCCTACCGCACGCGCCGGATGCCCGTCCACCATTGTGAACGGCACAACATCCTGCACGAGCTTCGACGTGCCGCCGATCATCGCATTGCGGCCGATCTTCACAAACTGGTGCACGCCCGCCATGCCGCCGATCACGACGCCGTCCTCGACGGTCGCGTGTCCCGCGAGCATCGCAGCGTTGCTCATGATGATGCGGTTGCCGAGCACACAGTTATGCGCAATGTGTGTATATGCCATGAGCAGGCAGTCGTCGCCGATGCGCGTCTCCTCGCCCTCGCCCGTCGCACGGTGCACGGTTGCACACTCGCGGATGGTGGTCCGGTCACCGATAAATGTATAGCTTTTTTCGCCCTTGAATTTCAGATCCTGCGGCACCTCGCCGATGGACGCACCCTGGAATATGTGGCAGTCACGACCGATCTGGGTCCACTCCTTGATCACAACGTGCGGGCCGATCTTCGTTCCCTCACCGATCTGAACATGGTCAGAGATGACCGCATAAGGACCGATCTCCACGTTTCGCGCAATGCGCGCTGTCGGTGCAATGACAGCGGTTTCATGGATATAGGCAAGAACCTTGCTGCTGCTTGTCATCTGTCTCAACTCCTTCAGCCCCACACGATTCGGGGCAGACATTTTCCACTCTCTGTTAGAATCCGGCAGAAGCGATTTTCTTTCACTTCGGAAAATCAGCCGTAAATTCCGAATAATTCTCTTCTGTGGCGGAATATGTCCATTTTTTCAGTATTTATCACTATTTCTTAGATTTCATCCCCATTTTTCAGTGCGAACTTGAAATCCGCCGCGGCCACAAGCTCATCCTCCACATAGGCATCCGCATGCAGCACGCCGAAGACACCGCGCACGCGCACGAGCTCCGCCTTTGTCACGACAACATCGCCGGGTACAACGGGACGCTTGAACTTCACATTCTCCATGCCGCCGAAGAGCGCAATCTTACCGCGGTGTTCGGCCGGATAGAGCATGGCCACGCCGCCCACCTGCGCCATTCCCTCGAGGAGAAGGACGCCGGGCATAATCGGATGCCCCGGAAAATGTCCGAGGAAGAACGGCTCATTCATCGTCACGCATTTGATCCCCGTTGCCGACTTGAACGGCACCAGATCCGTAATGCGGTCTACGAGAAGCATCGGCGGGCGATGCGGCAGAATCTGCTGAATCTCATTGATGTCCAAAGTCATGCTTATTCCCTCTTCCCTGCAATCTGTTTCGCCAGCGCCGTATTGAGCGCGTGTCCCGACGCCACGGCGATGATGTGTCCGCGGATCATTCCGGCCAGCCGGATGTCCCCGATCACGTCGAGGATCTTGTGCCGCACGAGCTCGTTCGGGAAGTTCAGCGCGTTCATCCATCCCTCGTCGTTGTAGACGATCACCGTCTCGAGCGAGCCGCCGAGGCCGAGACCGTTTGCACGCAGCGCCTCGATTTCCTTTTCATAGGCGATCGTCCGCGCGGGCGCGATCTCTTTTTCGTATGCCTCCGGCGTAACCTCGATATCGTAGTACTGAACGCCGATCAGCGGATGATCGTTGAGCGATGTAAACGAGACACGCAGCCCGTCATAGGGCACAGCCATAACGAAATGGCCGCCGTCGTCCGCACGGTAGACGCGGTCAATCACCGTCACATGGCGGTCCGTATCCTGTTCGACCGTCCCTGCCTCAGCAATGAGGCGGAAGAACGTACGCGCGCTGCCGTCCACAACGGGAGGCTCCTCAGCATCAAGCGTCACGCGGCAGTTATCGACGCCATGTACATGCAGTGCACTCATCAGATGCTCAATCGTAAAGAATTTCAATGCGCCCGCGCTGATTGTCGTCGCGCGGAGCGTCGCCGTCACGTTGGCCGCCGTCGCCGCAACGGGCGGCTCCTCCGGCATATCCGAACGCGCAAACAGGATCCCCGTCCCCGGCGGTGCCGGAGCAAGTTCCATGTGTACCGACCGTCCCGAATGCAGTCCGATGCCGTCATAGACCACACGCGACGCCAGCGTTCTCTCTTTTTGCAAGCAATATCCTCCCGGAAATCTGTCACATACGAATTCATGTTATATGATACTAAAAATTTTTCGAACTTGCAAGAGAATCGCTGATAAAATGAACCGATTTGACAGGCTTCGTTCGTTCTGTTATGATATATGCAGGCACATGTGCTTCCATTATCGGGGATGTAATGGTCTCGACGGGGATGGGCAGCATGTGGACAGCGAGCCGGGGGGTCATCATCCCGTCAGTAAGGTGAACACTTTTATTAAACATAAAAGCAAACGAAGACTACGCTCTGGCGGCTTAAGCCAGCCCCTTTCCGTCTGTCTCCCGCACGGACGGAGCAAGGGGAAAGACGCGGGATACCTGAGAGCCACTGCACGATAACTCTCACGGGAACACAATCGTGATCGGAACTGCGCACCCTGTCTGCGGGGGACGCGGCGCTTAAAGCAAAACACAGACTGCGCTCGAAGAAATCCATGTGACGTTATCTTCGGACAGGAGTTCGATTCTCCTCATCTCCACCAATTCGACTATACGAGCCGCCCATGGGGCGGCTTTTTGTTGTGCATACAAAAAGGGCATCTTTGAAGATGCCCTGTTTCTTACAAGTTCTTTTTCAATTTCTCGAGATCCGGAAAGAGGTCGCCGATGGAGTTCGAGAGGCCCTCGCTGGGCGCGAGGATCTCGAGTACGGGGCGCATGGTCTCGCGGAACTTCGCATCGTCCTGCATGAGAGCGAGGACGGCGCTCGTGTTGACTGCATCGGCGAGCGCCGAGTGCTGACTGCCCTCGAACCGGCGTCCCATCGCGCCGAGTGCATGCTTCAGTGCGAGGCTATTGTGCAGGCCGAGGCGGTCGTCGAATTCCTGCTGCAGATCGACCCACCGCGTATCGAGCCAGTTTACATCAAAGTCAGGGAGCTTCAGCCGGCACTCTTTTCGCAGCTGCTTGATGTCAGACATGCTCCAGGAGTATATCTTCGTCTCCGCCGCGCCGATCCACGCGACAAACGAATGGAAGCTGTCCGAGAACGCCGGATGTCCCTCGACCTTTTCCTGTGTGATGCCCGTGAGCTCGGTAATATGTTTCTTTACCATCCCGTATTCGGGACAGACATAGCACTGGAATTCGTCTTCCTGCTCATAATTCTCATTCAAACGCACGGCGCCGATCTCAATGATCTCCCCGTTCAGCTTTCTTCGTACCTCTCTGTATTCCTTCGAGACGGGGTTCATCTCCAGATCTACGACGATGTGTTTCATGAGCAAACCTTACTTTCAAAAAAATCTGCCGTAAGTGACGCGCGGCAGACAGTGTTGCGGTGTTTTGTGGCGCTGCCGTATCGGCGCGCTTTTTCAAATATCGAGTTCTTTCGTGTCTTTGCTATCATAACACAACGAGCCTTGAAAATCAACGTTTAGGAAATAGGTCCCCTTCCCCTTATTCCCTTTTCCGAAAAACGTGGTAGAATACAGGAGACATATTTTTTGAGAAAGGAATGCCGCGCATGAATTGGAAGGTCGTACTCGCTCTGCTCACCTGCAATGTGCTCTTCATGTCCGCAAGCTATACGATGATCATACCGTTTCTGCCGATGTATCTGACGAACGAGCTGGGTGTGGATGACACCTCTGTAAGTCTCTGGGCAGGACTTTCGTTCTCGGTGACTTTTTTCGTCTCCGCTGTTATGGCTCCGATCTGGGGACGTATTGCCGACCGCAAAGGGAAGCGTCTCATGGCAATGCGTGCGAGCCTTCTCATTGCCATCAGCTATCTGCTCGGCGGTATTGTCACCTCGCCCGAGCAGCTCATCATCGTACGCGTCTTTCAGGGCTTTGCCTCGGGGCTATGGCCGATGGATCTCGCCATCATGACGCTCTACGCGCCCCAGGAACGCCTTGGTTTCTCCCTCGGCATTATGCAGGGCACGCTGACTGCCGGCGGTGTCGTCGGGCCTCTGCTCGGCGGCGTTCTCGCGGAGCTGTTCGGGATGCGCACGAGTTTCTACATCGGCGGTCTGGCGCTCTTCATCAACTTTCTTGCCTTTACATTTATCATCAAAGAACCGCCGATGCCGAAAAGTACCGTTCCGCTTACGGCAGAGGAAAAAAATCCGATGCACCTCTGGCACATCCCCATCCTGCGCACGATGATGATCGTGAGTACGCTCGCACAAATGGTGCTCTATATCCTCATGCCCGTCATCACGACCTACATCAAGGCACTTGCGGGCGCAATGGACAACATCGTCTTTGTCGCGGGTGCGGTATTCTCTCTCAGCGGGATCGCGGGGGCAATTGCCGCACCGCTCTGGGGCATCTACGGCACGCGGCGCACCTACTTCAACTCCATGTTCCTCGCCATGCTGTTCGGAGGAATCATGTTCACCCTGCAGGGCATTCCCGATACGCTCATGCCGTTCGCCGTCATGCAGTTCGGCGTGGGGCTCTTTATCGCGGGGATTCAGCCCTCGCTGAACGCAATCATTGCCCAGCATACACCCCCGCAGCTCAAAGGCAGCGTCTTTGGGCTTCTCTTTTCCGCCCAGCAAATCGGCGGCGCAGCGGGACCGCTCCTCGGCGGCGTTGTCGCAACCTACCTCGGCATGCATTACCTCTTCCCGACAGCAGGATCCATCCTGCTCATGCTTGCACTGTTTGTCCGGTGGAGATATATCATGAACAGGCACGCGGCGGCGGAGTGATTTTATGGATGCAAAAAAGGGAATGCCCGCACGGGCATTCCCTTTTTGCTGCGGATGAGATGAGTAAAGCTCCTAAGCGAATCCTAGCGGAGCAAGTGAGTAAAGTGTGCGTTCTGCCCCCTGCGAATTTCTTTCGTTCAAACGCAACGCGTTTAAGAAGTCCGCAGGTATTTAGGCAGATAAGTACACGATCACTTGCGCAACGAGGTATTCGCGTGGAGCTTGCTCGTAATTTCTATAAATGTGCAAGCACAGCGTCGGTCATCTCGGTCGTGCCGACCTTCGTGCAGCCGCTTCTCTCGATGTAGATGTCCGCCGTGCGCCTGCCCTCGGCGAGCGCCGCATCCACCGCTGCCTCAACGGCATCCGCTGCCGCCTCCTCCCGGAGTGCGTAGCGCAGCAGCATCGCCGCCGAAAGGATCGTCCCGAGCGGGTTTGCGATGCCCTGCCCCGCGATGTCGGGCGCGCTGCCGTGAATCGGCTCAAAGAGACTCGTCCCCGTACCGATGGACGCCGACGGCATGAGACCGATCGAGCCTCCGATCACCGCCGCCTCATCGGAGAGGATGTCGCCAAACAGATTGCCCGTCACAATCACATCGAACTGTGTCGGACGCACGGCAAGCTGCATGGCACAGTTGTCCACATAGAGATGATCAAGCGCCACATCCGCATACTCCGGCGCGAGCGCCGTCACCGTGCGCCGCCAGAGGCGCGAGGTCGCAAGCACGTTCGCCTTGTCCACCGAGGTAACTTTTCCGCGGCGCAGGCGTGCCGTCTCGAACGCGAGACGTGCGATGCGCTCCACCTCGGGAACGGAGTAGTTCTCCATGTCCCAGGCGCGTTCTGTGCCGTCCACCTGCTCGGACTCGCATTTCTCTCCGAAGTAGATGCCGCCGATCAGCTCACGCACGATGACGAGGTCGACGCCGCGCACGAGTTCCGGCTTTAAGGGGGAATGCTCGATCAGTGCGTCCGCGACTTTCACTGGACGCAGATTCGCATACAGTCCAAGCCCTTTGCGGAGGCCCAAAATCGCGCGCTCGGGACGAAGCGCAGGCTCTGCACTGTCCCACTTCGTTCCGCCGACCGCGCCGAAGAGTACGCCGTCCGATTCCCTGCAGACCGCGAGCGTGTCCTCGGGGAGCGGTGTGCCGTATTTATCGTATGCCGTGCCGCCCGCGTCGCGCGTCTCATACGTCAGCCCGAGCGCGAATTTCGCGTCGACGGCGCGCAAAACGCGCACGGCTTCCTGCGTGATCTCCTGTCCGATGCCGTCGCCGGGAACGACTGCAATCTTATACGCCATGACGGAAGCCCCCATTCTCGCGGATGTAGTTCAAAAGGCCGCCCGCCTGCGCAATCTCCTGCACGAAGCCCGGCAGCGGATGCGCGCGAAACGTATCGCCCGTCGTGAGGTTCTCGATTGCCCCCGTCGCCGTGTCGACGCGCAGGCGGTCACCCGCGCTGATCTTCTCTACATCGTCGCCGATCTCAAGGAGCGGCAGGCCGATGTTGATGCCGTTGCGGTAGAAGATGCGCGCAAAGCTCGCCGCGATGACGACAGGCACACCCGATGCTGCAATCGCAATCGGCGCGTGCTCGCGCGAGGAGCCGCAGCCGAAGTTGCGCCCGCCGACCATGATATCGCCCGCCACGACCTCCTTGGCAAACGTCGTGTCGATGTCCTCCATGCAGTGCTCCGCAAGGGCCTTCGGCTCAAATGTATTGAGATAGCGCGCAGGAATAATCACGTCCGTATCGATGTTGTCGCCGTAGCGCCAGACCTTCCCCTCGAACATCACACCACCTCCTCGGGGGCCGCAATCCGCCCCAGTATCGCGCTCGCGGCCGCCACGTGCGGGCCCGCGAGATAGACTTCGCTGTCGACGTGTCCCATGCGTCCGCGGAAATTGCGGTTCGTCGTCGAAACGCAGCGCTCGCCCGCTGCGAGAATGCCCATGTAGCCGCCGAGACACGGCCCGCAGGTCGGCGTTGAGATCGCCGCGCCCGCGTCCATGAAGATGTCGAGGTAGCCGCGCCGCATCGATTCCTGATAGACCCACGGCGAGCCTGGGATGACGATGCAGCGTACGCGCTCGTGCACCGTATGTCCCTTCAGAATCTCCGCTGCGATCTCCATATCCTCAAGGCGCCCGTTCGTACATGAGCCGATGACCACCTGATCGATCTCGATCGGCTCTGCAATGTCCATCACGCGCTTCGTATTCTCCGGCAGATGCGGGAACGAAACGACGGGGCGCAGCGCGCTGAGGTTGATCTCCACCGTACGCGCATACTGCGCGTCGGGATCGGCATGTACCGGCTCAAAGGGCGCCTTCATGCGTTCCCCGACGTACGCTCTGCACACGTCATCATACGGGAAGATGCCGTTCTTTCCGCCCGCCTCGATCGCCATGTTGGCAATCGTCAGACGATCGGTCATCGTGAGATCCGCAACACCCTCGCCCGTGAACTCGAGGCTCTGGTAGAGCGCGCCGTCCACGCCGATCATGCCGATCAGCGTCAGGATGACATCCTTGCCGCTGATGTCAGCAGGCTTCTTCCCCGTCAGGCGGACATTGATCGCCTCGGGCACCTTGAACCATGCCTCGCCCGTCGCCATGCCGACCGCCAGATCGGTCGTGCCGACGCCCGTTGAGAAGCCGTTCACGGCGCCGTAGGTGCACGTGTGCGAGTCCGCGCCGATCGTCAGCATGCCGGGGCCGACGATGCCCTTCTCCGGCAGGATGACGTGCTCGATGCCGACGCGGCCCTGCTCATAGTAGTGCAGAATATCGTGCTTGCGTGCAAAGTCGCGCATGATCTTCGCCAGCTCCGAGGACTTGATGTCCTTCGCCGGCTGAAAATGATCCGGGATCAGCGCGATCTTCGTCCGATCAAAAACGGGACGGCCCGTCTTTTCAAACTCCTTGATCGACGGCGGTCCCGTCACATCGTTTGCGAGCACCATGTCGAGGCGGCACGTCACGAGCTGCCCCGGCTCGACGTGATCCAGACCTGCATGGCGTGCGAGAATCTTCTCGCTCATATTCATGCCCATATGCCCTCCAAATGTTCAAAATACGCAAAGAGGGACGCTGCACAGACAACGCCCCTCTGATATTTGCCCCTATTTCTGTGCAATTTAGTCCTTACGCAGGTCAGCGCCGTCCTTGAGCCACGACATCATGCCGCGCAGCTCCGCACCGACCTCTTCGATCGGGTGCTCCGCATGGATGCGGCGCTCCGCAAGGAAGTGCGCACGCCCTGCCGCATTGTTCTCCGTAAGCCACTGACGTGCAAACGTGCCGTCCTGGATCTCGCCGAGGATCTTCTTCATCTCCGCTTTCGTCTCCTCGGTGATGATGCGCGGGCCGCGCGTGTAGTCACCGTACTCCGCCGTATCGGAGATGGATTTGCGCATCTTCGCCATGCCGCCCTCATACATGAGGTCGACGATGAGCTTCATCTCATGGAAGCACTCGAAATACGCGATCTCCGGCTGATAGCCCGCCTCGATCAGCGTCTCGAATCCGCTCTGGATGAGGTGTGTCACGCCGCCGCAGAGAACGACCTGCTCGCCGAAGAGATCGGTCTCCGTCTCCTCCTGGAATGTCGTCTGGATGACGCCCGCGCGCGTGCCGCCGATGCCGCGTGCATACGCAAGCGCGAGGTCAAAACATTTGCCCGTCGCGTCCTGTCCGACCGCGAACACATCCGGCACGCCGCCGCCCTCGCGGAACGTACGGCGTACGAGATGACCGGGTCCCTTCGGCGCAACCATGAACACGTCGATATTCTCTGCGGGAACGATTTGGTTAAAGTGGATGTTGAACCCGTGTGCAAATGCGAGCGCGCTGTTTGGTTTCAGGTTCGGTGCGATCTCGCTCTTGTAGAGCGCCGCCTGCTTCTCATCCGGAATGAGGACCATCGTAACGTCCGCAGCCTTGACCGCATCCGCTACGGGGAGAACCTTGAGCCCGTCTTCAGCGGCGAGCTTCGCCGACTTCGAGCCCGCATAAAGCCCGATGACAACATTGATTCCGCTGTCCTTCAGGTTCAGTGCATGCGCGTGGCCCTGGCTGCCGTAGCCGATGACCGCAATCGTCTTGCCCTCGAGCACGCTCCAGTTGACATCCTGATCATAGTAAGTTTTTGCCATAGTACTCCCGCTCCTCACAATGTTCATAAATGGTGTGTTCCCCCCGCTCGAGCGCAATGAGGCCCGTGCGGATGACTTCGACGATGCCGTAGGGCTTGATCACCTTCAGGAACGCCGTCACCTTGTCATCGCTGCCCGTGATCTCAAAGATGATCGAGGAGGACTCCACATCGACAACGTGTGCGCGGAACAGCTCGCCCATCTTCAGCACGTCGAGGCGATTGTCGTCATCTGCCCGCACCTTGATCAGCGTCATGCCGCGGCATGCCGCGTTCTTTTCGTCCAGCCGCTGAACCGCCCGCACGACGGGCATCTTCTCCAGCTGCTTGATCATCTGCTCAACGAGATTCCCGTCCCCCTGCATCACAACGGTGATGCGCGAGAAATCCGGTGACTCCGTTACGCCGACCGACAGACTGTCGATGTTGAACTCCCGCCGAGAAAACATGCTCACGACGCGCACCAGAACTCCCGTCTGGTTCTCAACAAAGACGGACAGCACATGTTTCATTGCAAACAAACTCCTCTCCGCCGCGCCGCAAAGTGTCTCTGCATGGGGAAAACTCCTTCATTATCGCCCGCACATGAACATTTGTCAATGTTTTTTTGACGGTTGCATACATCGGACGCTATACGCGCACTTCAAAACGCGGCATCTCCTCCGCATCCTCCTGCGTCGGCGATGTTTTCGCCGCGGTCGGCGCAGATTTTTGTACTGCTGCAGGCTTTGGGTGAGCAGCATGCCGCACGTCTGCAGGCGCATCCTGTCCGCGCATCTGCGCGCGCGGCACTTGCTCCTCCTCCATCAGACGTTCGAGCGCCTCCCCTGCGGTCAGCCCAGTGTACTCCGGAAGGATTTCACCGCGCGTATCGCGTGCGCGCCGCGTACGCTCTGCCGCCGCAAGGAGATCGTCATGCGCCCCCATCGTCTGCGTTGATGCGGGAGCATTACGCGCCGGGGCGTTTTTCTCGCGCGCGAGAATGCGTTCCCCGAGCGACGGCCCCTCCGCGCGCGCCTGTGCCGATTTTTTTTGTAAAAAGCGGCGGAAAAAGAAGAGGCCAAGCACAAGGGCAAGCGCAATCATCCCCGCCCAATAGAGAGCGCTTGTCGCCGTATAGGACGCGGGGACCTGCGGCTGTTTCTGCTCCGTTCCCGCGAGCTGCTGCCTGAGGGCAGCATTCTCCTGCGCCATATCAAGTCCGTTTGCAACATCCGCGCCCGTCCGCCCCTCTGTCTGTGTCCCGCGGTCCACCTTTGACGCCGAGGTGTTCACCGCGTCGCCCTTCGCCGCATCCGTACGCGCGGCAGCATTCGGGCGCTCCTCCTGCCCCGTACGGTCACGCGGTGTCCCTGTCGTTGTCTTCGAGAGCGCGCCGTTTCCCCGTGCCACCGAGTCGCGCGCCTGCTGCTCCGCCTGCGCGTCGCCCGTCGTATGCGTCGTATTCGCCTGCGCCTCATGCGCCGCCTCCCCAATCGAAATTTTTGGCGGAGTCGGAGGCGTCGGCGGGGTCGGCGGTGTAATCGCCATGACAGGTCTCCTTTCTCAATCGAATCTTTCCCTCTACTATAACAGAAAAATCTTCCTGGTGAAACAGCAAAAGCGTCCCTCGGTCATGGGACGCCTTCTTCATTTGCAAAGGAACAGGATCTCATGCTCGATACGCCCGCACACTGAGGCGATCCGCCTTCCTGTCCTCGTCGATCTCCACCCGCGCAAAGCCTGCGTCTATGAGCAGCGCCTCCAGCTCTTCGCCGGTGTAGACGGACATGCCGTCGACGATCTTCAGCCACTTCTCGTGACTCTTCGTCCTGCCGGTGGCCTCATTGGTAATCATGAATACGCCGCCGGGCTTCAGCACGCGATGAATCTCGGCGAAGCAGCGTACGAGCTCCGGCCAAAAGTACACCGTCTCAAATGCCGTAACGGCGTCAAAGCTGCTGCTTTCAAACGGCAGCTCCAGCACATTGCCCTGCACTACTGTACAGCGTCCCGCGTCGATCGCCGCGCGGTTGACCTCGCGTGCCTTCTCCACGGAGATGGGAGAGTAGTCCAGCCCCGTGACCCGGCCTTTGGGGAGCAGCCGCAAAAGCTGTGCGAGATTGGCGCCGCCGCCGCAGCCGCAGTCGAGTACATCCTCATCCCCGCGAAAGCGCAGATGCGTAAAGCCCCATGCCGCGATTCCCGCGTGGCCGCGGTTCATCATCGCGACGACAATTCTCCCCATGACGCCCTCGGGTTTCCCCGTATTGCTGAAAAATTTCCGAAGCAGTCCCATAACTGCGCCTCCTTTCTTCGAACGCCGCAGCGCCGATACAAAAGTGCCTCGTGCAAAGCTGCACGAGACACCCGTGATTACAATATGATTTTACAACAGAGCCGCACGCAGCTCCGCACCGCTCTTCGCTGAGAGATAGGTAGGAGCGATGTCAAGCACCGTCTTGCAGCCTGTCATACCCTCGGCAGCGAGACGATGCGCTGCACGCGCATAGGCGGCGAGCACGCACGCCGTGAACTCGGGGTTCGAGTCAAGCTTCAGACTGAACTCGATCACATGCTTGTGCTCGCTGTTCCTGCCCGTTGCCCCGGAGCGGATGACGAATCCACCATGCGCGAGTCCTGCATGATCGCGCTGCAGCTCTTCTTCGGTGATGAAATGCACCGTCGTATCATAGTCTGCGAAGTAGTTCGGCATCGTCACGATCGCCTTCTCGACCGCGGCCTTATCCGCGCCCGCCTCGAGCACGACATAGCACTCGCGCGTATGCTTTTCGCGCGTCGAGAGCGCCGGATTCGCGCCGCTGCGCACCGCCGCAAGTGCGGCCGGAACGGGAACGGTGTACTGCTTGGCATCCTTGACGCCCGGAATGCGGCGAATCGCATCCGAATGCCCCTGGCTGACGCCGCGTCCCCAGAACGTGTAGTCCGCGCCGTTCGTGAGAACCGCGTTCGCATAGACGCGCGCGAGCGAGAACATGCCGGGATCCCAGCCGACCGAGATCACGCCGACATGACCCGTTTCCTTTGCCGCCGCATCCACCGCAGCGAAATGTGCGGGAATCTTTGCATGCGTGTCGAAGCTGTCCACCACATTGAACAGCTTTGCGAATGCCGGCGTCTGCTCCGGCAGATCGGTCGCCGAGCCGCCGCAGAGAATCAGAACATCGATCTTGTTCTTCCACATCTCCGCGTCATCGACAGAAACCACAGGCACATTCATGCGGGGCTTTACCGACGCGGGAGCGCGCCGCGTGAACACGGCGACGAGCTCCATATCCTCATTTGCCTCCACGGCGTACTCCA
>ERZ773014.333-NODE-333-length-32653-cov-4.158445_pt1 | contig 32653 bp, 26 predicted proteins | sample MGYA00580841_ERZ773014 | MGnify/ENA primary metagenome ERZ773014 (study PRJEB29015, sample SAMEA2737989) | human oral metagenome | biome: human oral; feature: human-associated habitat; material: dental | place: China | collected 2067 ... | reverse complement strand
AGCTCTTTCCATTCTTTTCTATCTATAGCATTCATTCCATCTATGCATAGATATAAGAAAACCTGCCTCTGGTTTTCTATTCCCGGCTTAACTGTTATCGGAAGTTGAGTATCAATGGTTTTAAAATTATCATCTTTTTTGTTTTTAATTCCGGTCTTTATAGTGTAATTCCCAGGCTTCAGTTTGAGATTCCATTTAACATGACAACTCCCGTCGCCTAAGACATCATCTATTAGTTCTTTTTCAGTATCTAAATACTTTAATTGAAGTCTCTTACTTGCTACCTTTCTGCCTTCGCTATCGTAAAGAACATAAAAATACCCCGCATTAGCGCTCAGAAGAAGTTCGACATCTACGGGTTCATCGTTTACCGGCGGTTCCACCTGCTCTTTACTTTTTATTGTAAAACTGTAGACTTTCCCGTTTTCTTCCGTTGCGCTTTCATCCGGCGCCCAGCCTTTCATTCCACACTTAACTTCAAGTTTATCGCCGTTTTTCACTCTAACAGGCTCATTTTTATTTATTTCCTTGCCGTTTAGGAAATGTTTCACCTGATATTTCTTATTTGTGGCTTCTGAGAAAATACTGATTGCCTTATTCTTATCAAGTTTTAGTTCATATTCATATTTATCCTTTGAAAATTCACTGCTTAGGCTTCCTTCCGAGAAGCTTATTTTCTTTACAGTTCTGTCAGTGCTGTTCCAGTCTTGCCCTAAATCCTGTCCTAAATTTTGAGTGTACTGAAGCCTTATTACATCGCCATCCTTGAGATTACCCTTTGAATATGAGAATTCTTTAAATCCCTTGTTCGTGAACCAGTCGTTCAGGGTTCCCATCCATCCGCTGTAATCGCCTTTTTCCTTTTCTTTGAGACCTGCTATCTGGTTTATATATGTCTTAGATTCATTGCTCCAGCCTATACTTATATCGTTTTCTTCACATGCTCGCTCTATGCAGTCCATCATCGTATCGTTTTCGTATAGCGCAACCTTTACCGGAGGCAGTATCTGTCCGAGAGGTTGCTTCCAATCCTTACCCTCCGGTACAGGAAGACTGTCCTCAACGCTAATTGTAACAAATCCGACACGTTCGCCCGGGATATTTGATATGCTATCCTCAGCATGCGAAAGAGGAATATTCATCAAAATAAGAGAAAGAGCAATCAAAAGACATAGAGCCCTGCTTTTATATTTGTTCTTATACATCGTTCCTGCCTTAATCTCCTTTCTCGTATGCTACGCATACGAAGTCAGAATAAATGATTCCGTCTTATCTCCCGGAAAGTGCCGCCCGGAATCATGCGGCGCTACCTGCATTTCTTCCTCAATCAATAACATACCACCTCCTTTGTTTCCAATATAATCGACATGCTAATATGTCGATAAAAAAGAACCGTACCTCAAATGAGATACAGCCCGTATTCGCTTTCTTAATATATTTGCATCAATGAGTCTCTCGCTCTATGCAAACTTTCACATAAGGCAATCTGACTTAGCATTCTTATTAGATGCACTACAGTGGCGGGACCGCACAGGAATTTGACCTGTTTTCCCTTATGTGATTGATATTTAATTTTCCAATTGTGCTTACATAATATTTCTTGTTCACAAAATTGTCAATATCTATTCACAAAATAAATATATATACATAAAAACAGGTCGGATACTCTATTGAGCCTCCGACCTGTTTTATTGTTAATATTTACTTTTATACTGTATGAAGTTAATTCAGCTCTTCATAAGCCGAACCACATATCCTGTCAATTCTAACTACACTGCCTGCTCCGTTGTCATGCGCGACTTGCGTGCCTTTAGTGCCGCCTTGCGCAGACGTAAAACTATATAGCTTCCGTATATAAGCGTGTAGATAATTATACCTGATAGATGTGCTTTCACATCTGCCGAGTACAGCACCATTACATGCACATATATTCCGATAAAGAATGGATATGCCAGGCGCTGTACATTTTTCCAAGTCTTACCTTTCATTTTACGTCGAACAAATTTGAACGATGTGATAAAGAGGGGAACCAGCATTGCCAGAAGGCACAGTGTGATAATTGATGCTATCATCTGCCTGGTAGGCATAGCTTTTGGATTTGTGAATAGCATCGGAAAATATGTCACACCGAATACCACGTTGTGGCTCAGAACAATCAAACTACCAATAATCGATATTTCTCCACGCACGCTCATAAGCTTTCTTGACAGTTTGCTGTGTTTTGTAATAGTCCCAAGAAACATAACAACCATGAATGTGGCTGTTGAGAAGATTCCCCTGGCGAATATATTCATAAAGTATTCATTGAACCATTCCGGGAAGTTCTTGTCATATCCCATATTGAAATAGAAAACGACCAGTCCGCACCATACATAAATTCCTATGTAGAACACCCCCGGATGTTTCTTTATAGCATTGGCTGACACTATATAAAATACAACAGTCAGCACTATTCCGATAATTAAAGTCACTGTCCCATCCTTTCTTTTTCAACCGTAGCCGGAGCAGTTACCTGCTCCGCCGGTTTTTGTGTTTTTTCTTTGCTGAAATTATTAGAGTTAGCAGATTGCCTGCTCTGCTTTTCAATTGTAGGTGTTTTAAAATTAGGTACGGCCATAGCAGCTCCATGCGAATAATTCTCGCTTGAAACATGGCTCGCTTTTGTTTCACCCTTAACAGGATTCTTCACATCAATCATAACAATTGCTTTGCCGTTCTTATTTATTCCATCTACAGAAAACTCAAGAACTGCTTTCGTCAGACCCTTCTTACTGAGGTCAGGCTTCTGCTTTATGCTTACCTTTACAGAACCGTCTGACGGTATGTTGCTGAACAGAGCTTTGTAATCATCAAGCGTTGGCTCTTTACCGTCTACAACTAGTGGTTTACTACTTAGTCTCTGTGGTGTAAACGCTGTTCCGCCATCTTCATCATCATCCGCTATTCCGTCGCGGTCTTTATCTCTGTAAATCCAGTACTTGTACTTTCTAACCAGCAGCTTTCCGTTCTTCTTTGCCTTGAACTTCAGAGTTACTGTCTTGAACATGCCGCCATCGCCATCCCAGTTATTATCTTCTACAACCGGTGTTCCCGTAATATTGGTTCCATCAAAACTCAGTCCCTTTGGAAGTCCTTCGATTGTGGTCTGCATCTCCGCATCCTTATCCAGGCTCTTAACTGTTGCCGGTTTTATCGGCTTGCGTTCAGTCCACTTTGGTCTTCCGGGTTCATCAAGATCGGTCTCGATTACCTTGCTGTCAACCTCTACCTCTGGAAGTGCTGGTTCTTCACCGCCACCTCCGCTACTTCCGTTATCATCTACAAGGTCTTTATCAGCTTCTGTACCTGAAAGCTGGAACTCCACATAGATTGTATTAGGGGTATTAGGATTCTCGTCTTTATTAAGAGTATATTTTACCTTTTTATTTACAGGTTTTTTATCAGGTGTATACTCATAGCGGTTTCCGATCTTTGAAACAAGGCGGACCTTAACTGTTTCGAACTCGAACGATAAAGGCGCATCAACAACCTGTTGGTTGTCAATTTTACGGTCATCAGTAGGATCCTTTTTAATATTCTTCACCTTGTACCACTTCGAACCATCCTTACTGTATTCAAGTCCAACGATGTAATCCTTGCTGTAACGTCCAACGAGGATTCTAAAGTTGTCGTACGAGAGCGACTGCTTGTGAATAACCTTTGCCTTTATTATTTTCTTATCACCATAGGATTTTAGATCGCTTCCATTTTCAATAGCTTTGCCGTCCTCATCTGTGATGCTGAGTCCATTGGCTGCAAAATCTTTCCACTCTGTTTCCCTAACAGAGCCATCTTTCTTAACAATCTTAACCTTAAGTTCTGAGAAGTCAACGGAATCACCCTTATTAACTTCTACTGTCTTAGTCTTTGGTTCAATAATTGAAATATCCTTTACATCAGAGTTAGTCTTATAATCGCTAGCCGACTTATGCGTAGCTTCCTTTGTCGCCGCCGAAATTCCACTTGCACTAATCGTAGCTCCGCTCACGCTATCGAACATCTTCTTGCCCTCATAGCGGTCGTTCATATACGCCTTTACAGTACGTGACATGAGAGCTATATCAGATACAGTGTTATTTCCTGATAGACCGCTCAGCATATCGACATACTTATCGCCAAGGAGCTCTTTGACCTTAGCCTTAGGATTACTGCTTTTCCTTATCGCTTCGAAATACTCACGATATAATCCCATCTTAGCGATGTTCCAGCGACCTTCCTTGCCCTGCAGGAACGGTATCACGTTCTCTGCCTGGCTTCTAAATGGTCCCATGTCATCGCGATAATCGTCACCTACGCCGACCCTTAGATTTGATATCTCTCCATCCTTTACCGTAATATAAGTCTTAATTCCGCCTGGATTAAGGTATCCGATACCAATTCCAGTGTATTCGCCATCCTTGAGTTTATCTCCCGGGTAATGTTTACGAAGAGCTGCATCTACATATGATGGCTCCCCTGTCTCAGGGTTAACCGATGGATTTGTATCATCTGTGCTTGGCTTTTTGTCACCTGTGCTAGGCTTGCTAGTATTGGTGACGTTAGTCTTGCCAGCACCTGCAAGTGCATTTCTCACCGCATCGATGATTCCACGGCTGGAATATGTAGCTCCAGAGACTGTGTCTACACTCTTGCCTGGACGTCCTAGCAGTCTACCGATAACAGCCTTTGCACGATTAAAGAATGGTGCATCGTCACTGTGTGAAAGTATCTCGACATTGGTAATATTACCACCAGAAACAGTTACACGAACTCTAATTGGTCCGTTGAAGCCCTGACCTGATCCAATATAAACACCATCTTTTAGGTTAGCACTTCCGATTGCAAAAGATCCTGCTACATTACCTTTTCTTCCCTTAGCGGATTTAGCGTCTTTCTTGACTGGCGTTACCTTAGCCTGCTGCTTCGATCCAGCCTTGCGCAGAGCATCAGCAACCGCCTTCTTGATTGCATTTGAAGAGATAGTCGCTCCTGAAACAGAGTCAACGTTCACATTACCACTGCTCAGAATCTTGCCTATTACAGCTTTCGCTCTGTTAAAATACTCTGGTGTTTCTGTCTGGGATATAACCTTGATATCTGTCAGCTTTCCACCCTTGACGGTGATGCGAACAGTAAGGGGACCACCATAACCGGTTGCAGTACCTTCGTATTCTCCATCTTTAAGACCGTCTGTGGAAACCTCTGAACCAATTGCCTGAGCTTCCTTGGCAGCCTTTTCTTTAGCAGCGTTGTTCTTCTCGACGACCGTAACAGCCGAATAAGCCATAGCGGCGGTAACAGCCACGGCTACGACAAAGGACAGCACTCCCTTGAAACCAGTTGTCTTCATCTTTCCTCCTATAAATGAGTGTGAAAATTTTGAATAAGTTAGATATATTTTACAAAAGTTAGTTATATTGAACTAATACATATTGTATTTTAATTCAAATAACATAAATACGCAATATTTTTTTAACCAATAATTTTACTTGTTTCGATTATTTTTTTAGATGGATAGCACAATTTAAAAGAGTGAGCCATGGCTCACTCTTTTAAAAGTGTGCGTATAAAAAAAGATAGGAATGTATCTTGATTATAGCTAATTAAATTATATATCTTTGTTGATAAAATATCCGTACTGAACTACTCTATCGAAGGCTATCTTCTGCCATTCTTCCTTGATTGAATCTCTATCTGTAAGGAAGAAACCTGGTTCCATAAAGCGAATAATTATAAACTCAGAGTTCTTTTGATCCCAATTGTTACCTCTGCTGAAATCTATTCCCTTGCCTGTATTCTTAGTGACTATCGCCTCGAGGAGTGGAGCTGTGACGGAATTAATTGGAACAACCATATCCGCCTTATCGAACAATCCTTTCTTGGTCTCGCTAGTATATATGCCAAAGGTTCCTATAGCGCTGACTGCGCATACTACTCGTTTAATATCATTAATATCAACCTCATGCTTAGCACCGATAATCTTGTTACCGCGGAGCTTTATCTGTTTCTCCTTGAGAGTCGTGCCAAGTGTGAGATCTAGCTCACCGATATTGTTTGGAAAGTCCTTAGTGAGTTTGTGAGCAGCAAATGCTGTGAGCAATGTCTTAGTCTCCTTGATATTATGATTCTCATAGCCATAATCCTCATCCAAAGTTATATCTATCATCTTCTGTTTAGGATCTACGCTAACCAGGTTAATACTGTAGCTACCATTGGAGCTGAAGTAGTTTGTCATGATAATCGTTAGTATATCGTCGAAACTAACGTTCAGTACACCTTTCTTCTTGTGCGTATAGGTGAAGCCGTCACTACGAATCTCTAATGTGTACTTAGGCTTTTCGAAAGTCACAATGTCGGTATCAAAGATGCTAATCATAAGGGTCTCCTCACTTATTCTCATCTCACTACCATGCTTGCAGGTGCGAGAAGTTTACTGCGTGATAAGTTTTATAGTTCTCATGTAGGTAGTATAACCTTATTTTTATACTTTGTCTGCATGTTTTCGGAAATAGTGAATATTAAATCAAAAATTGTGCAAAGTTTTCCGTTATTAGGTGTTTTTGTGCCTTGGCTATTCATAATCTACAATATCCATTAAGGTTTTTGTTCTTTCTTGCATGTTAATCATCGCAATAGATGCCAGAACGAGCATTATTCCTATGACTCTCCACGAACCAAGCGACTCTCCGAATATGAAGGTCCCAAACAGAGTCGCTGCTATATTTTCCACAGATGAAAGTATAGGCGCATACGAGACATGCTTTAGTTTAGTGATGCTGAAACTGTACAAAAAGTATGGAAGCGCAACTGAGGTCGCACCATTGATAATACTGATTATTGCTAACTTCTCATCCGCATGAAACTCACCAATGCCTACAATTGTGCCATATCCTACAAGAGTAATAAAACCAAATACCATCGTATAATACGTCATTGCCATTGGGTCTTCCGACTGCCCACCCAGTCTACTCGTAATCGCAAGGCTAGCAAAGCAAAGACCGCTAATTAAACCCATTATTATCCCTGATAACGATAACTTGCTAAGTTCAAAAACCCCTCCTGTAGCCGTAAATGTAACACCTGTGATAGTTACACACATAGCGAAGACTTTTTTCATGGTAGGCGTTTCTTTGAAGAAGAAGTACGATATGATTGCCACGATTATCGGAGATGTGTAGATTAGGACAACTGAACTTGCCATTCCCAGCTTACCAATCGCTGTAAAATACGCCACATTGAACACCGCTTGGGTGATGACTCCTTGTATACATGCTATAATAAATCCGCGCTTACTGAGTACAAAGCTCTTTCTGCCCTTCTTAATCATAAATGGTGTGATGACGATCATCGCACAAAATACTCGCAAGATTGACATCGTCACTGGCGGAATGCCATATGAACTATATATATGTGAGTATATTCCAGTTGTTCCCCATAGAATCCCGGATATAATTATGAAAATCGCTCTGTTCTTAATCATATAATCTTATTCCCTATAATCTCTCATACTTTTTAATTATCAAGTTTCACTGACTTATCGCGTAGCATTCTATCATATTTAGCAGATATTTTAATATGATTTCATATAAGTAAGATATGAAAAAGAGATGTGTATAATTTATGACACATCACAATCACTATTTACCGTGAATAATAACCCCTTACGGACTTTCTTGACCTATTTTTGAGAAGGTAAGCAATGCAGATACTATAATCATAATTGCTGCTCTTAATCGCCTCCTCATAGGATAAGTGCAAATGAAAAATATCCCCGCTCACGCGGGTAGTACATCAGAAAGTACTTAAAGGCTTTTTGAGACTGGGGATCACCCCCGCTCACGCGGGTAGTACCATTCTCTCATCATCATTGTTAGCGTAGGTTAGGGATCACCCCCGCTCACGCGGGTAGTACACTAAAAAACAACCTAAAAATGCACATTATCGCTTTAAAAAACTTTTAAATTTATTTAGTTTATTAGCCAGCTTGTATGTATTTTTTGCATCTTCTAAAGCTCTATGTTTCATCTTGGTTTTGATCCCATATGAATTTAAAACAGTTTCCAATTTATAATTAGGCAAATACATGTTTTCCTTTTTCGATAAAATCATCAAATCGATAGTTCGATTGGTAATAGTCTGTTTTCCAAATTCAGCCATTTTAGAATTTATGAACTTCATATCGAATTTAATGTTATATCCAACTATAGTATTATTTCCTATAAATATACTTAAATCGTCAAGAACGTCTTCTAAAGATTCACCCTCTTTTTCTATCATAGCGTTAGTAATTCCAGTAAGACTAACAATAAGTTCAGGAAGTTCCCTAGATATTTTAATTAACTTTTGAAACTCTATACATGTGTTATCCGAACACTTAATAGCAGCAACTTCTATAATATTGTTTTTATTAACATCTAAACCATCAGTTTCAATATCCAATATAACATAATCGGGATTTTCTTTTTTTAATTTATCACTGTTCAGAGTGTTAGCAAATTTGCGTTGTGAATGATATTTTGAAGCATTACTAAACCCTACACCAAGAGAGTTTTGACAACAATCATTATTATCATTAGGGAACTTAACTATGGGTATACCATCTGAATCTACAACTATCCTCTTCGTATTATGAGTTTTGAAATTATAACCTATTTCATTCTTATTTGCATAACTTATAGTCGCTTCACCGTTACCAACACTCTCGACTACCCTATCCCACAAGAACTCTCTGATTCTTGAGTTAAAATTTCCAATATAAACTCCCGTAGCTATTTCTTGCATCCATTTAGATAGATCTCCTCTAAGTGATGGTGTAGAATTTTTCAAAGTTATTATTGTTAAAGGCATGTTAACACCTCTCTACATAATTAACACCATGTTTAACTAATTTTTCTTTATCATCCCACAAACTGATACAATCTATATCAAATTGCTCGTCAATTTCTGCATCCAGCAGTTCTTGTAAATCTCTAACTATGCACCTTAACAGTTTTCCATCTTTAAATTGATCTCGTGCTCTTAACCTAGATAATTTTCCAATATCTTCATTACTATCATCACCTATTTCTGAAACTAATTTAAATGATAGTGGAATTGTATATTCCGACTTATATAAATCTGCAATATCATATACAAATGCCTTATCATGACCGGTATGCACAAACCCCAGTCCCGCCGAAAGTCCAAGCGCAGCAATTACACTATGAACAACTCCATAGAGACAAAAATTAGTTGATGAAAGTGCTTTATTAATCGGAGTTCCTTCATCAAAGTTGTTTGGATCATATTCTCTACCATTCCATAATACATTATATTTTTTTGCATATTTTCTATAAATTTGCCTAACCCTAGCACCTTCTTTTCCGCGAAGTTGTTGCATTGTATTATTTGAAACATCCTCATTCGGGAACCTCATTTGATACATCTTTCTTGCAACATTTAATCTATTGCGGGGATTAGAAACTAGCTCTGCTTGTTTCTCTAATAACTTAGTTGAATGTGCCAAAGGTCTACCATGAGCATAATGCCTAATACCATTTTCACCGACCCAGATTACACTTGTCCCGGCATCTCCAATCAATTCCATTGCCCGGTGAGAAACATCTGTTCCTGGTCCAAGCATAAGAATACCAATCATAGCTACCGGAATCTGTATAGTCCCTTTTTCATCCATTACGGTAATTGCGCTGTCTTTACGATTTATCTTTGCATGCTCAACATATATAAAGCTAGCTCTATCACCTATTCGAGGTAACTCATACAACCTTGTCTTTTCAGCACCATTATATTTCTTATCCATAAATCATTCCTCGGGAATTACAGTCATCATTCCAAATCCATATGCTTTTTTCTTTCCAAATCCATTTATCAGCATGTTAACAAACAAAAGTTTGTTAGTCACAGTAAGGACTCCCTCAAATTCAACTTTATTCAGTTGAACTCGCTGTGATTTTTTTTTAAATATTACATGCTCTCTTTTTACTATGGAGAATTCATTTTCTTTTAATTCAAAGCCATGTTTTTCACTTCTATCAACTAGAAAATCTATCTGCTTATCATTAGGTAATGGTTTTACTTTACCTCTAGTACCAATAGCCTCCCTCATGATCGAAACTACTGGATTCGCAACTATTCTAAACCTGTATTTTCCCCCTTCCTTAATCTCGTTTAAAAATTTATCATATCTTTTTATTTGAGCTGTTCCTTCAACACCATATTTTTCTAACGCTAACTTTGATGGAGAGTTTTCACTAACTATAAGCAAGTATTCTTTATCATTAAGCTTATCCCTTCTCCATAATTTTCTTGTACGAGTTGATGTATTAAACTCTTCAGGAAAACTACTCTCAACCCAATTATGATAAGCTCCCAAATGAGATAATTCTTTTATATTTTTTCTATTATTAAAATCAATTTCTACTCTAGACAAATACATCTTCATCTCCTATTGCTGCAAAAGCATCGTGATTTTCTATAAAAAATATATTATGCATTTTGATAACATCTTTTGACTCGTAACGATACTCAAAAGATCTATTTTTCTGACTGAATGAAATAATTTTATCTCTTCGTAAATGACGCCCATTATCTTTTAACAGTTTAGAATCAGCATATATCTCAATAGTTACGTTTTCGCCTTTTTTACATTTATACCAGGAAGCGGCCTGCCAAGGGGTGTTAACTATTGCAGATAATGTATCATCTTCTACTACTCCTAAATAAAAATCTGCATTCAGTGGCAATGAACGCCTGCCCATAAATGGCTGAAAATACATATTCTTAAAAGCAAGAGACAACTCCTCTATCAAGTCTCCATCTTTACTGCCTAATGCAACTACAAATACTGCATCCTCAATATAGTATCTATTGGTCACATATGTTCTAATAAAAGTTCCATCAGTCTTATAGCTCTTTGCAGTATGAAAGTCTCTCATTATATTTCCTTTTTGATCAATTCTCACTGCAAATTCCAAATTATTAAGGTCACTTATCTTTTCATCATCATTTCGTTTGTAACCCAAACAGGCTGCAATCATACCAATAATAGCACTTTTAGAAGGATATAAATCTGTATGCCTGATCTCAAAATCAGAACTTGTCCCCCATGCCTGCATTGGACCTGCAAGTTTTAAAAGTAGTGTTTTCACATTAATCACCTACTCATTTACTATCTCATAAATTTTTTCACCAAAGAGTTCGATTAACTCATTTAAATTTGATAATTTTGTTAAACTCGTTTCAACTTCAACATCTTGCATCGACAAATAGCAAGACTCTATTGGTGTTTCTACAAACTTTTTAACTCTATTTTCCTCTATAAATAACCTTCTAATAGATTCTTTCACATATCCATCTTTAGATTTAACAGGTACTTCAAATGCATTAACTAAATTAACAGGTCTATCTTTACGTAATTCCACAATAATTAATTGTGGCAATGTCTGATTAGCAAATGTATTAGCTTTACCTGTTGGCATAGAATTAGAAAAGGCTTCTACGAAAAGCTTGATTGCGTTTACAGTACTTTCAATATCGCCAAGTTGCCTATATAGCTCGTGTACAGCTAAATTTGCATATCTATATAATGTCGATGAATTATATTCAATTGTACCTAGCATACCGGCTCCAGTGCTATCGTGCTTCTGCATATCATCTACAGCTGTAAAAAAATCGAATTCTGTTTGAATCGCATGTGTTGATATAGCATGAGCAATCTGCGAAGATGCATCCTCATTTAAGGACGGATCATCTGCCACCATTCTTCCAAAAAGTGCAATATCTATTGCCGGATTGTCATTAAGTAAACTCTGCAGCTCTATTTTATCATCCACATTATTAATAGCTGCATTTGCCAGTGCTATTGCTTGTTTCTCTCCTATAAAAAACAGTGCTTTAGTTTTTTCATCTTTTAATTTAATACCTGTTTTTTCTATAACTGATTTGGCCATATTTTTTGCAAATTCTTCACTGATATCTTTATTCAATTCAATAATTTTATTTTTTATATAATCAACTAAATTCATAGTACGAATTCCAACATTAGAAGAATCGCTATTCTTGGAAAAATACTCTCTAATAGCCTTTTTCCAAGCCTGTGATGATACTCTTGCACGTCTTACTCCACCATATTGGGCGGTCTTCGGACTTCCTGTATCATCTCTATTTATATTTGACGGTGGAACAGTTTGTAAAATATGTATATCTAAAAATAATCTATCATTGTTACTATTCATCTTTTCCATTTCCTTTCTCATCCTTACTTTTTTTATTTCTGTAATACTCTCTTGCCCACGATATTCTTACTTCATTCTCATTTCCAATAAGAAATTTACTTAAATCTTCACTGAGCCTGGAAAAATCAATATTTATCTGACCTTTCCCTTTAGCCTTAAGAAGATTAATCATTTGTCTCAAATGATACAATAATTCATCATATGTGGTTGATGTAATCATTACATTAAACCTTCTATCCAACGCTTCTTTACAATCAGACGTATTCCTAAGAGAAGAAAATGATGTTCCGATATTCTCCCACCGATTACGTTTTTTATGATAAGTATTTTCTAATTCTATTCCTTGACTATACAAAGCAAATAATTGCATTGTATTTATAATTACTCTTTCGCTAGCAGTAAGCCTTGGATTTTCCTCTATATACTCATCAGGAATGTGTTCTAAAATTAGGGGCCATATCTCAATTGAATTTCCAAGTTCTCTTCCCATTGATTTTCTTAAATTGGCTAGAACCGCTTTTGTGTACGACGAATCACATTTTTTCAGTAACTCAAAAATAATACTATATGTTATTCGACTTACATCTTTTTCATTCATTTCCATTTATGTGTGTGTTCTCCTTTCTATTAAATTTTTAATTCTTGATTTAAATAATATGTAAAACTATTAAAAGCAGTAACAACATTAAAAATCCTATCATCTTTTTTTATCCCTAAAAGATCTCTGGTGGAAGCATTGTATAATATGTTCTTTGCTTTATTGATAGCTACATTACACAGTTTTTTATTCCACTCTTTTATTTTTTCATCTTTGGAATCATCAACTTGTATACTACGTAGCCATTCTCTGAATGGATCATCAATCAAAAAATACAGTTCTTCAATTTCACTATTTATGAGCCCCTGTTTTGCACCTTCTTTAATATTACGTACTTCTGCTATATCAGATAGAAATTTCCCAAATATTTTGCTAACAACAACTTTTGTCAATTCTACAACATCTTCTATCCTAGGAATCCATTTACTTTCTGTAACATCAGTCAAGACATAATCATTAATCATCAAAAAGTCATATATTTCATCTATCGGTAACCGCGAGGGTTTATTATCAACAATCATACCCGCAGCCACAACACAAATTTCCTTACCTTTCGGGGTTTTATCAATACATTCTTTCTTCTCGTCTATCCAGCTTATTATTCCAGGTGTCCGCTGCGAATTATTAATTGAGGATGATATTAAACCGAATGATCTCCACATTGATTGATTATATCTATGCTTCCTTGGAGTAAATGCATTCTTATTTTCACCTTGATCATTATACTGCCAAACTGTCATTGGTTCTAAAAACTGATCCTTATGTTCAAGTTCGGGCAACTGTACAATCTTACAGCTAAATGCTTCATTTGTATTTATCAGTGGGTCGATATATATTGCTCTCGACCAAATTGTATAAAGCTGTGCCAAATTGTCGCACAAAAAACCATTCATATAATTGTTAATTAATTCATCTGATGAATATTCCCAACACGGTTTTTGGATGTTATAAGTATAGCGATTTTCTGGATGAACTATTACGAAATTTAAAATTAATGTTTCAAAAAGATTTTTCCCTTCAACATATATTCCACCTATGTCAAACAGCCACCCTATAGATGGCTTGTATTTATTTTTTCCAAAAATAGCCTTATCTGCTAACCCTGTATAGCCTTGATATGCTATCAACCACCTCGCAATTTCATCTTCTTCTAGTTTTTCTTTATTATCAATTTCTCCAATTAAGCTTCCTTCATATCTAGGAGAAAATAACGATACCTTATTATTACTTTCAGACAGCTTCCGATTAAAAGACTTACCTTTAATTTCACTAGCTATTTTTTTGCTAATTTTATCTTCAGATATATCGTCCTCGACTACTTGAAAAAATGGATATTTATCATCAAATAAGTAAAATTTATCATAATTTTTTTCTAAATACTTTATAACTATTTCTGAAAAGCAACCATTATCCCACAATTTATCCCATGTTAAGCTAAGTTCTTTTTTATATTCATTATAATCATCTTCATCCACCAAACTAATAGGTATAAAATTTGAATCAACTTCTAAATATCGATAACATTCGCCTTTATAATTGAATCGAGAATAGACTGTGTGCAAAATAGCTAACAGTATCCTAAAAACAGCAAAATTCTGTACCCTAGAATCTCCTGCCAAAGATTCGATTTTTTCAGCTTCATTAAACAGGGTTTTCAATGAAACAAGCTTTTCTTCCCCTGTGCTACTATACATAACTCTAATCCACGGTTCATAAACCAAATTAAATTTACTCATATTTCATTCCTTTCTCAACATACTCATGCCATATTTCTTATCATAGTGCAGAGTGATTCCATGTATTTTACAATCATTATTTTCATCAAACATAAGTCCCAAAGCCCCCTTTAAATATTGATTTTCCTGCCATTCAGGCAAAACTTCTATATTAAATTTTTCTAATTCTCGTATAACATCATTTGTTTCATCATAAAAATGTGGCAGTCTTATTGTCGCTTTAGACAACTTAATAGCGATTTTTTTATCATCTATCTTATCTGATATATCTTCACTTTCATCGAAAAAGGAGTATCCTTTTTCACATTTTTTTATTACAATAACTTCAATTATCTCTTCAACATCTCTAACTTGTGCATAACCATATTCTTCATTACTTTGTGGGTGTGTGTTTTTCAACCACCCAATCAATGAAACATTATTCTCTTCGCTCGGAACTGATAAATCAGGGTTTCCCAACAAATATGTTTTAGCTTTCTCTTTTTTCTTAGTTTTCTTTTTTTCAAATTCCTTTTTAAAAAGTTTTAACTTATCTGACTCAATTGCTAATTCCTCTCCATAAACTTTTTGAACCAAAGGCGATATATCTGAAGGTAAATCAATGATATTTGGTAAACATGCCTGTGTCTGTGCAAGAAGATATGAACCATATACATATTTAGTTCCCTCATCAAACTCATATTCTTCAGATGTTCCAATAACATATATTATTGGGTCTCTATGCAAAGTTGGTCTCTCTATTTTGTGTCTGTGCAATCTGCCTATTCTTTGAAGCAATAAGTCCATGGGTGCCAATTCACTAATTAGTACATCAAAATCTATATCAAGACTCTGCTCTATAACCTGCGTACCTATTATGATTTTCTTTTGAGGTCTTTCAGCTTTCTTTCCTGCAATATTAATCAAGTTGCTTTCTTTCTCTAATCTATCGGTTGCAATAAAGTTTGAGTGCAATAAAATAACAGTATCTTCATCGAACATTTCAACAAAACGCAGCGCAAGTTCTTGTGCCATCTTTACAGTGTTGACTATTATTCCAACTACACCTCCACCATCAGTCAACCTTTTCACTGTATCTTCAATACAGTCTTTTTCTAGTCTTTCAACCCTAACTGATTTAATTTCAGATTCCGGAAAGTTTATAACTTTATTTATGCTACTTCCATTCGTATATGTAATTAACGGATAATTGGTTAATTGCCTTAATCCATCCAAATTCTTTATATCCCTTTTCTTTTTTCCTTGTCCTCTTAAATATGCCATTGCATATTTAACTCTACTTTCTGCAGGCAAAGTCGCAGATAGCAAAATTACAGGGACATTATATGCTCCCATCCATTTAATTGAAGTTTCCAGATACTCACTCATGTAGGCATCATAAGCATGCACCTCATCAATTATCACAACTTTCTTACTCAATCCTAAATGTCTGAGAAATAAATGTTTTTGTTTAAGTGATGTTAATAAGAAGTTATCAACAGTTCCTATTACTACATCGTCAAGCATCGCAGTTTTTCTTCTCGTAAACCATGAATTTGAAATGACATTTCCTGAATTATCATGCTCGTCCTGCAATCTATACATATTTAAATTTGTATAGTCACTATTTAGCTTTGCTTTTCCATGAACTAGCTGAATAGATATATCTTCATAATAACATTCAGAAATATTTTCTGACCAACCTCTTATTCTTGAAAATATTCCATTACAAGTAGCTTGGGTAGGTAACCCCATAAATATTCCGCTTCTATCAAACTTATAGGCCAGTTGTTCTGCTCCTATCAGTGCAGCTTCTGTCTTTCCCACACCCATTGGTGCCTCAAGTATGAATAAGCCGGGTTTATCAATATTATTTAAAGTATCAAACATTGTTTTTTGAACACTGTTTGGTTTATCAAAACCAAATCTATCTTGATACAATGAATTTATATCATCAATACTATGTATGTTTATAGGTCTAGTCTCAAACCAGTTACTCCATCCATAACGGCTCCTATCAGACTGATTACTAACAACGTTGACAGATGTATCTAATAAAGGGAAAAATATTGTATTGCTGGCAATCCAGTCTGCCATGATTAATAATCCAGATAAAATTACCTGACCTGTCAATTTTACTCGTGGTAATGCATCTATACTTTTGTAATCACATTCATTTAGTGCCCACTCTAGAATTTCTCGCTGTGCTTGTTTCCACTTTTCTATCACTTGCTTATTTTCACTATTATTAGTATCAAATTGATAATAGTTGCTTTCAAAAGACTCTTGTTTATCCAAAAGACTTTTTACGTCTATTGGCTTACCATGGTGACTTCCTACAATTGAAGAAATATCATCTTTAATGCCAAATTTTTTTAAAATATACTGTCCAGCTAAAGAATGAGGTGATTCATTGGGGTTTTGCAAAGAAGTGCTCGATAATCCTCTAAACCCTATATCCTCCAGCTTTTCAACCAGATACTTATCAAAATCATATGAATTGTTGTGCCCTTTTTTTAGCACGAAAACTGTTGAAATCTTGCCTATGTCGTGGGTTAACGCTAAAAACTCCGCTAACTTTTGTCCATCTAAATCGTTAATAGAATTTATTGCATCAAGAACTATCTGCTTCTGACCATCAGTCAACCAATGTTGCCATAAAAGAGAAGTTACACATCTAGTGTCAATGAGATGTTGTGTTAGTGAAAGCCATTCCCACTTACCGTCTTTTTCAGATTTTTTTGCCCATATGTAGTCAGAAATCAAACAGTTATCCTCCCCAAGTATTGTAATGATACTATCCATAAACAGTCCCCCGCAGCTGCGGGACTTTTCTATTTTACAACCGTTCTAAGGGTCACATCTGCGCTGCAGACTATTTACAACCATTCTAGTTATAAATTTATATTACGAATATAGATTACTATGGTTGCAACTATAAACGTAAGTTCTTTAATTGTATTTTTGCTAAATATAAATTTCTACTGACTTCATCATCAGAAAAAGCTTCTATCCGCATACAAGATGCTGCCCTTAATCTGCAACAGAAGCAACACTATTCTTACTCCACGTAGAACATATCCCATTCCGATAATACCTGAAATCTTTGCATTAATTCCCGCGGAAAGTCTAGTTCCCAGTACCTTTACCACACCACCGACTATCGCAAATATAGCGCATATATAGATCAAAATTTATATAGCTTTTCATGTTCATTGCACTCTTGTATTATCTCTTTTCTTTAGCTGCATCAGACAAAGCTATACCACAATTTACACCGAAAAGAATTCCCGCCAGCAGCAGTGAAGCCCCTAGCCCAGTGTAGAACACTGCGATAAAACGTTCAGATGCAACTCCACATACTCTAAGCCAAACACCTACTGTCATCATCAACGCCATGATTTCAAAGGCTTTTTTATCAAAGAACTTGAGAAAGAAATGGCTCTCCTCGTCATAATTATTGATTCTAGTGGTGTATTTTTACAAGCTTTCTGAAAATAAATATTTGAAATACAGCAAATACCAGTATAGATAGCAAATAATTTAGCACTGTACTGTGTGCAGAATACGACATAATCCCGATGCGAAGAATATTTATACCTGCCACGCTCTATACAAAGCATGCTAGAAGTAGCAGCGTATTTGTTGTACCTTCATATAGCCTCCTCATCATGAACGGTATTCATTGCATGTATTCAAAATCATTGTACATTATCAAGAATGTACTTAATCATGATAATTTATACTTTTCATTGATCTTTCTATTTCCTTTGAGATTCTACTCTTTCGCAAATTTCCCTGTAACATGAATTTAAATAAAACTAGGGGGTTAAAACTGTATGATAATTGGATCTTATAATAATTTATCCATTCAATCACAGCAAATCCCCAAATAGCGAAAGAAATAATAGTTGCAAAAGATTTGCTGTCATTAAATACTATTATAGCTAATCCTATACACAATAAAATTAAATCTAATACTTTGAAAACATTATAAATCTTGCCTGTATATTTTACGGCAAATCTCGGTTTAGAAATTCTTTTTATTAAAATACACCAGAATGCCGATCCTTGTACAAGTATAAAACTAAGAACAAATAAAGAAAAAGAAATAGGACCTAGTGAATTTGTGACAATAATCATTTTTTTGAATATGAAAAAATTAATCCAAAATACTATTACTGAAACTAATTCCCCTGCAGCGAGATTAAACAATTTTTGTTTCATTTGTTTTTTCAATACCCTATACCCCGTCCTATATAAATTTAATCTATATCTGATATATTATCATGAAATTTTCAGGAAGCTATAGAATATATTTTACTATACAGTCTTCATCATATGCCTAGACATTGTTAAGCGTCGGTTTCATATTATCTAATTCTTAATAGTAATATCACTTTGTACATTTGTAAAAAAATTTGGGTACGAATATGCACCCAATCATTTTGTTATTATTATGAGACCGTGTAGCGAAGCAATCGCAATTACTCGCTCAGTTTAGTTATCGCCTGATCATACGATATGCAGAGCGCACCATCAAAGCTGAACTTCTTCCATAGCGACACGTTATTCTCGTCCCTATAGGTGCTGAAGATGATGGCTTTGTCAAGTTGTGCGAACGAACTGGTAAACGACTTGCCGCCCTGTGCATTTGGCACGGTTTTACCGTTCCTTTTATATACATCCGAAGTATTTCCCGAATCATCTTGGCTAACACGGTTAGATAGGGTTTCAACCAGCTCAAGCTTCGAATTCTTCATTGTGTACTTGTGGATATTGTACTGCATGTAATCATCGCCGCTCGAATCATACATGTATAGAGTATTTGCTTCCTTGCCCTTATACACGACATACGAAGTGCCAGCCGCTGCCATCACGTCAGACAATCTGCCTTCATTAACATCATCATTAAAGCCAGCATAGCTGAGCTCTACGGCCTCCTTACCATTGAACGTATATATATGCAGTCTTGCTATGCCTTGATTCTGCGAGGTGAAGAAGAACAGCTCTGGAATCTTGTCACCATCCACGTCGCACAGTGCTATAGGTCTATCTATACCTCTAGCATTATATGTATTCTTGCCTGGGACGGTCTGCCATGAGTAGGCTTTTATCGTCGTACTATTCTGCTCGATGACGGTCTTATACGCACTATATGCTGCTTTTCTGTTCTGCTCGTGCTTCTCAGCGACTTTTTGTTTTGATGGCTTCTTCTCCTCTTTCTTAGGCTCTTTCTTGCTGCAGCCTACAATAGATAGAATGAGCAATGCAGATATTACAATCGCAATCGCTGATTTTAGCCTCGTCTTGATATTCATGGTATTCCTCCCCTTTGGTAATCGCCCTGTATATTTACTCATATTATGTCTACATTACACATCGTAATTACGGAATGCTTGTGCTATAGTTCTGCATTCTTATTCAAATAAATAAGATGTCATTGAGATTGATCCGATGTTCCTTACGTTGTTAAAGACCTGAGCAGTGCTTCCCTCGCTTGCTCCGAGTATGTAGAGTAGCGGGTAAAAGTGATCCTTTGTCGGAACGGCGTAATTGTAATCGCTACGACGCTCTATGCCATTTATAAGAGTGCTGTAATCACCGCTTAACACGATGCTTTTTACAACATCATCGAAGTCGTCGGCAAGCTGACTGCCGCCAGCGTTGCTCCAGTCAACCAGTGTGAGATTATGTACGATGTTACCGCTACCCACAATCAGGTAGCCTTCTTCTCTTAGCACAGAAAGTTTGCGTCCCATCTCAAATGCTTCTGCTTCTGTTAGATTCCTATCAACACTCAGCTGAACCACTGGGATGTCCGCAGCTGGGAACATATGGACTAGTACAGTCCAAGCACCGTGGTCGATTCCCTATTCGTCATTTGTTGATACTTCATCGCTTAGCAGCTCTTTCACCCTATTCGTTAGTTCTGAACTACCTTGTACTCGGTATCTCACTTTATATAGATCCTGAGGAAATCCGTACATATCGTAGATTTGCTGAGGCTCTTCTGCGCTTTCTATTAATGTACCGTTTGTGTACCAGTGCGCGGAAATCATAAGGATTCCTTTTGGTCTACCGTATCGTTCTATTATATTGCGGCCGATGCTTCCGAATTTTTTTGTTATGTTGTTATCTTCGAGCGCAATAATTGGGCTTCCATGTCCGACGAATATCGTTGGCATCTTCATGTTATTATCCACCACCCCTATTTTAATATCTCTATCTATTATGGAGTATTATACTAGAATTACGGAGTAAAGGGAACTTGGCTGATTGACGGTATATGTATGCGAGGAGTTATTTGCACCAGATGGTTGAAAATGAATGTTAATGAGTTTACTCTATAATCAGCAAATATTGGATACATGCCTAGTGGTATGGGTCAGGAGGTTAAGATGCTATTAATCGGAGTAAGAGCAGATGGGAATTGGCTATTGTCGCAGTGGGACCTCACGTATGCTACCGATTGGGAGGGAATATGCAAGGCTGCTGCAAAGATGTACGATTACTATGATAGCAAGGAGATGCCAGCTCAGATATTAACGGATGATCATCTAACAGGTGCTCATTCGAAGGAAGATATCATGAATATAGAGGAAGCTAGCTATCTAACTGTTAGGGGATTTTCGACGGTATTCAAGCTGCCGCTGATGATTACTTTTTATAACCAGTCTAAGACTGTGTATGTCAATATTGCGCAGGCTACTGAGGAATTTGCGTATGCTGATTATGAGAAGTTTAATAAGTCGCTATGTCAGTATCTCGATAGCGTTGAGATGGCGATGTGTGAGTAGGGTTGGATAAATAAGATATTAGATATGGTAAGGAAAAAATCAGGCGTGGGCCTGATTTTTTTGTGGTATGTTATATGACGCTTGTGACTACACCTACTGCGCTACAAGTTCTGTTCCGCTCCTCAATATGCTGATATAGTCATTATAGCTATATACTTTATTCCTGTCTTGTTTATTTGCCAAGCTCAATATGCCAATCGCCTCAAATCTAGCTACTGCCGAGGACACTGTATTGTATGACAAAGACAAGTCCTTAGCGGTTTTTCCTATCTCGATAATTGGATGAGCTTCTAAGTAGCTGAATACCTTTATCATGGTCTCATGCGTTCTCTTGGTGTACTTTTCTGACTCTAGCCTTTCTAGATTAGAATTCCTTAGAGCAATCAGTTCATCTGCGGTTTCTATAGCTGCTTGTCCACTCACATAAATCCCTTCGACAAAGAACTTAACCCACTGCTCATAGTCACCACTCTCTCTTACCGCTGTCATTCTGTCGTAGTATTCGAGGCGATTTTCTTTTAGATAGAATGATAGATATAGAGAAGGTGTTTTCATCACTTTTTTCTCAAGCAAATACAGCACTATAAGCAGCCTTCCCACACGTCCATTTCCATCTAGGAAAGGATGAATTGTCTCAAACTGGTAGTGAATCAAGGCAATTTTAATCAGATCATCTAGTCCGCCATCTGTATTCATATATTTTTCTAAGTCTGACAGAGCTTCCTGCATGTATAGAACATCTGGCGGTATATACCTTGCTGTTTTGATAGTTGAACCAGCGCCACCAATCCAGTTCTGACTTTTCCTAAACTCTCCAGGATTCTTTTCTCTCCCTCTCACTCCAGATAGCAAGACTTCGTGGGTTTCTAAAAGCAGTCGATTACATAATGGCAGTGTGCCTAATCTCTGTATTGCATATTTGGTTGCCTTTATATAGTTAATGACATCATCAACATCTGAATTTATATTTTCAGAGATATTTGGATTAAAGATGTCATCTAATGTTGCCTGCGTACCTTCAATTTGTGAGGATAAGAGCGCCTCCTTTTGAACGTACATGGAGATAAATAGATCTATATTGGGTATATGCATCGCTCTATCATCGAGGATGGCTAACACTCTGTATGCTTTGATTAGCTTCTCAGTCAGTTCTCTATCGATTTCTATCTCTGGAATCGGAGGTAGCTTAGACGGATGAAATGAATAATAAGCTAGCTTACCTGACAGCTGCTTTACCGCTTTACCCGCTCTTTCTTTTGTCATCTGTGTCTCTCCTTTTTTGAAATAGTAATAAGAATATAGCATCTTTATTTCAGAAAATCAATTGTTTTTGAAATAAAGATGCATTTGTGCAAGTGTTGTTTCAGAAAGTATTTGTGGGAAGGTAAAAAATCAGGCGAGAGCCTGATTTTGGGTACAGTATATTTTTAGTTATTTATCTGCCTCAGACACACTTCGTCTAATCTGAAGTAACAATATCACCATACTCACTGTTAGTAGCATATGATCGATTCCTGCCATACCTGAGATCGAAGCATTTAGTCCAGACTACCGGTTGCTTCCTAGAACCTGCGTTATACCACGAACTACGAGCATTACTGCTATTAGATTGAGACCGATATGGTATGATATCAAAGCCTTCTTGGTTTTGGCTGTGTAAATGCAAAGTTCTTTTCTAGTAATAGCAGTAAGATAAGGAAGACCATGCCGAGCAAGAAATAATGTGTATACACTACACTGAGATATATCTTACCTGTAAAATCATGGTATTTGGTAAATTCACGGTAGAATACGCCTCCGAGCATTGCTAGGAGTACATATATTATGGCGGAATTCATGTATCGTTTCATGTGGTTCTCCTTTGTTGAAATAGTTTTAAGACTATATCATCTTGGGGGAGGAATGGCAACAACGGGTATTATAACAGATAATTTTTTTACTTAGTATGCGGTATGCGCATCTTCATATACAAATAATTTTTTTGATTCCATATCACTATTTATAATAATTAACATATTATTTCTTAAATATACCTCATTATACTCAGTAGTGTTAGAGAGTTTAATAAACTGCTTTTCTATTGAATCATACAATCTTTGCATTGTGATATGACTACTTCTCCATGCACCTTTATTATAATAATGATATATGATAATCGGGACTCCATTATCTATTGAATGACGTGCTATTCTCTCCCAAAAGTACTTATCAGTTTCTCCTATTGACATGCCATATATTATTATTAAATTAGCCTCATTGATTAGTTTGAAATTTCGTTCATTGTGATTCTCTCTACTAGCATCTATTGCTTCCTTCTTAACTAGATAATTTGCTAAATCGAGATTAAAGCCATCATAAATCTGTGATAAATCATTAATGCCAAGAATCGGAATATTATCAAGTTCGCCATGTGCATGTACAATCGAATTTACTGTCGTTTTTCCTTTATCAGATTTTAATGATCCGCTAAAAACTTTTTCAGAATTTTCATAAAGGATATCTAGTCTATTTGTATAATTAAATGTCATTATTGAAATGGTATCCTCTATCAAATTATTATTATCTATACAAATATCCCACCTATCTTTGTCCTTGGTATATAGGTGCTCAGGTATGGTTTTTATCAATCTAGAAAGATCAACACATTTATTCGTCGGATCAAATTTCAATTGAGCTACTTTTAGATATTCATAAAAATCTAAACAAACTTCCTCAAAGCAGGAGATATAATCTTCTTGTTTTGATAATGTATCAACTAATTCTGGTTTCTCCTTTGTTAATTTCCCAATTTCAAATTCTAAATCTGACCAGTTTTCAGCTACTTTATCTTCGCTACCACTGATAAAATGATTATATATCTCTTGATAAATAATATTATCTTTATTATAACTCCTCTTTTGATTATCAAAAAAATCTGTATATTTTGTTTTTAAACCATATTGAAGATCTAATCCATTACCAACCATAAATAAAATATTCAATATTGACCTCCTGACAGTCTCCTATTTATTATAAATTAAACTACTTCCATTTGAAATTTATTAATATATCGAAATTTTTATTATCATAAATTGCAATTGCAATTGCAAATTGAACACTAACTAGCATTTTGAACCTTGATAACTGAATACAATTGATTGAGAAAAGCTTCAACATTTCTTCCGGTATCATATACCCAAATACATTCCAAGGAAGATAGTTCATGCTGTCAGCATATTCGAGGATCTGCTCGGCAGTATATCTATCAATAGATATTCCCTTAGGTACAAAGCGTCTGAAAATGCGGTTATGCCTTTCATTTTGAGGTCTTTCCCAAGATGAATAAGGATGTGTAAAATACACAAGAACCCCATACTTTTCAAGTTGCTGAGCTCGGAGAATTCTGCTCCGTTATCAGCTGTAATGGTCTTCGCTGGGAAACAGATTATGTGTCTGCGCATAGCCTACGCATGCATCAATAGACCAGTGTTCACTGCGAATCATACTGAGAGCCCAAACAACAAAAGGGTTATCCGCCGTAACACAAGTATGCTTATGGCAACATGAGCGATTGGCTTCGTATCGGTTCTGACCACGTCTGGCTGAGTATTCAGGGAAGCGCCCACGAGCTCCATTACGTTCGCCCGTACCTCTTCTGAGCTCATACATAATAGTTGATGGTGAACAGTTCAATTCATCGGCGATTCTGCGCATGGAATATTTCAGCTTGCGAGATACCTTGATGCTGCAGCTGTCTTCAAAATTTAAGTGTTTTCCTATTCTCCGATCAGTGTTAATAGTAGTAGAATTGATATGACCCATGTTGGACTCCTTTGATAGATTTTGTTTTGTGGTGATTCAATTCTACCAAAAGATCCATCGTGGGTCTTTCTATATTCAGTTGTTCAAGTTCATTTTACAATTAACCAATAGTTTTAAAACATATTTCCATCTAGTTACTTTAAAATATCTTCCTTATTTTGATTAATTATATTTCTCATTTTCTTCTGCAACTAAAGGAATCATCTTTTCACTATTGTCATTTAACACATAATGGTCATTACTATAATCAAAGTTATCTGTCCACAGTTCACACTGTGTCATAACCGTCTGTACTGCATCTTCCATTCCTTCAGGAGGATATCTATGTTTTTTAAGCAGCCTCTTTATCTGCATACGCATTGTTGCCCTTGCAGATTCTCTCTTTTGCCAGTCAATTGTATTATTCTTTCGTAATGCATCTGCAAGCTCTTTTATAATTGCTATAAGTTCCTCGTTTTCATAAAAGTCTTTAATTGCCTGAGGTTTTGTCAATGCATCATAGAAAGCAAGTTCATCAGCTGTAAGACCTAGCTCTTCTCCTTCATTTTGTGATTTTGCAATCTGTTTAGCTAAATTAAGAAGCTCTTCAATTACAGATTCGTTTGTAATCATTCCATTAAGATAAGCATTTAGTGATTTCTTTAGAATTTCACTAAACTTTTCAGCTTTTACAATATTTGTTCTGAGATACACAGATATTTGTTCCGCAATCAACTTCTTCAGAAGTTCAATTGCTAGATTTTTTTCTTTCATATTTGCAACTTCTTGTAGAAATTTAGGATCAAATAGAGAGAACTCCTCTTTGATATCTGAAAATAAGTTTATTACCCCATCACTTTTAATACTCTGCTGCAAAAGTTCACTTATTCTTTTATTTATTTCATGTAATGGGAGCTTCTGGTCTGTGCCACTATTACTCAATCTGAGAACTACTACACGTACTGCCTCAAAAAATGCCGCTTCAAACCTACCACCTTCATCCACTATCGATGAACACAGTGAGAGTGCTTGATGAAGCATAAGTGCTTCTTTTACAAAAGAATCTTTATCATCAACTTTTTCTCTGCCCATAATAAAGTTAACCGCACCCGTTATAGCTTTTGCGCGCTCAAGATCTGTTCCATTTATAAATTTTGAGTAATCATATCCATGAAACTTATCACGACAAATAGACAGCTTCTCTAAAAATTTAGGATATGCGACCTTTGCAATGTCAGTATCGCCGTAGTTCTTTTGATCACGAGCAGTATACTCATTCATCGCTTGTTTCAAAGCAGTAGCAATTCCAACGTAATCAACAATTAGCCCACCTTCTTTATCACGAAAAACACGATTAACTCGTGCAATTGCTTGCATAAGATTATGTCCGACCATTGGCTTATATACATACATGGTAGCAAGAGATGGTACATCGAAACCTGTAAGCCACATATCGACAACTACGGCGATCTTCATTTTTCCATTATTATCTTTAAACTCTTTTGCAAGCTCTTCTTTGTGGCGCTTATTTCCAATAATTTGTCTCCATTCTTCAGGGTCCTTGTTTGCAGACGTCATAATAAGCCCAACTTTTTCTGACCAGCCGGGTCTAAGTTCTAGTATCCGCTTATATATTTTCATTGCTATTGGACGCGAATATGCAACAATCATCGCCTTGCCAGTAAGCAAGTTCTCACGATTATTTTCATAGTGATTTAGAATATCACAAACAAGAGAGTTGATTGTATTGTCATTTCCCAGAAGCACTTCCATTTTGCCTAAATCACGTTTGCTCTTAGAAATCACTCTCTCATCCGAGTGAAGTGCCATAAGATCATATTCCGCATCAATTAAATCTAATGTAGCTTGATCGAGGTTTAATTTTATTACACGACTCTCATAATAAACAGGGCGAGTTGCACCATCCTCAACTGCCTGTGTCATATCGTATATATCTATATAATCTCCAAACACTTCACGTGTATTTCGATCTTTAGACGAAATAGGAGTACCAGTAAATCCAATATATGTAGCATTAGGAAGTGTATTTCGTATAGTTCTTGCAGTGCCAACAATACATTTAGCAACTTCTTCGCCATCTTTATTTTTTGTAATCTTAATTTTCTCAGTGAGTCCATATTGACTTCTATGCGCCTCATCAGCCATAACTATGATATTATGACGTTCAGATAGAGGTTCATATGATTCTTCAAATTTCTGCATTGTGGTAAAGATAATACCATTTGCCTGTCTCCCTGCAAGTAAGCTTTTGAGGTTCTCCCTGCTTTCTGCTTGCACCGGCACTTGTCTTAAGAAATCCTTGCATTTAGAAAACTGACTATAAAGCTGATCATCAAGATCATTTCTATCAGTTAATACCACTAATGTTGGACTATCCAATGCATCCTGCAATAAGCGAGCATAAAAAACCATTGAAAGCGATTTGCCACTCCCCTGTGTATGCCAAAATACACCACCTTTACCGTCGGTAATGGTTGCTCGTTTTGTTGATTCAATTGCTTTTCTTACAGCAAAATATTGATGATATCCTGCAAGAATTTTAAATGTTTTAATTCCCTCGTTAGAGAAGCAGATGAAGTTTTTAATTAAATCAATCAATCTTTCTTTTTGAAACATACCTTCAAAGAAAGTATCGAACTGCGCGTACTTAGTCTCCTCGTAGTCTCCATTCTTTGTCTTCCACTCCATAAAACGATCTTCACCAGAGGTAATCGTACCCGCTTTTGATGTCACTTGATCGCTCATAACGCAAATAGCATTATAAATAAACATGGAAGGAATTTCCTGCATGTAGTTACGAATCTGTCTATATGCTTCTGAAGCATCCGTTTCTTCACGTGAAGGAGATTTGAGCTCAACTAACACAATTGGCAAACCATTTAAGAATAGTATGATATCTGGTCGCTTGTTACTATTTTCAATAAATGTCCATTGATTGGCAATTATAAACGAGTTGTTATATGGATTCTTGTAATCAACAAGATAAATTATAGAGAAGTGTTCCTTTCCATCTGAAAAATATCTTACAGGGATACCGTTTTGCAGATAATCCATAAAGACAGTGTTCTTCTGAACCAGTTCCCCATTTTCAAAGTTTTTTAGCTTGAATATTGCATCCTGAATCGCCTCATCAGGCAACCCTCTGTTTAAACGATAAAGTGAGTCAACCAAAACGTCGTCATAGAGCGGACTGTTAAAGTCTCGTTCGATATCAGGACCGTAAACATATTCATATTCCAACTCATATTGAAATAGCTCAATTTTCGAAAGCAACGCTCCATCACTGTGGTCATTCTCATCTATCTCTATAAGATCTTTGAATCTTTGGAACTCATCCATAATAACTAGATCAGGGTTCAACATACCAAGGCTAATTTCAGCAAAACAATACCGAATCTTATTTATCAGGTCCTTCTGCTCCTGCCATAACATAATATCATTTAAGCGTGCATTGTTAGGTAACTCATCCCAATACTTTCTGATTTTTCTACATGCAGACTTTATCTCAGCTACAAGATTTTCATTCATATAGTTATGAAGTTCTTGCTTCATTATTTTTAGATAACTGTGCTTGTCAGGAAGCTGATCAATTCTCCTCTTCTCATAATCGAGATACTCCTGCCACGAACCTGGTTTTTCAATAAAATATGTACGCATGAAGAAAGATAATTCTTCTGAATAACTACCGCACATTCCACTATAATTAATAATCAGATATGCCAGTGCTCTTTCATGCGCCGTACCTGCACCGCTTTTTATCTGAAATGATGTTGCTGGTGTCATAGGAATCAGTCTTACATTTGTTCTGCTCTCCGTCTCAGCAAGCATAAGATGCTGCATAGAAAGACGGCCTTTTGAAATACTAACCCGGTTTTCCTTTGCTATTCCAAGCTTACTACAGTTTTGATTTGCAATACCGGCATTAGAACAAATATAAACAACCACATAATCCGGATCATTTATCTCCTTACGCCAGACTCCAGTCTTTTCTACAACGGTTTTGGCAACAATTGTCTTACCAAGGCCTACTTCATCAGCAAGAAGCACCCGATTATGCCCTTGGCGAAAAAGGTCTACAATTCGTGTCGCTGTGGATTCTTGAAAATCTTTAGCTATCATTTTCGACCTTTCCCCCTTCTGCCTGCTGCCTTAATGAACAATTCCAGCAATTGCTTAAAATCTTCGTCTATCTTGTCATCATCTATCTTTTCTACAACTTCATACATGGAATCAAATCTCTCCGGATACTCCGCCGCAGCCTTGAGCATCCGTTCATATATATCTGGTTCTATAGCAAAGCCATATCCTTCCGGATTGTCGCTCTCTTCTCCGCTCTGACATAATAGTTCTTCAAAGCTTACGCTATCGTAGAAATCCTCATCCAGAAGATATCGCATGTATGTCATGAACATCGGACGATTGCTGATAATATCATTAAAGATCGCATCTTCCCTTTCTTCAGAAGGCATACCTTCCACTTCTAAACGAATAAGACAATCTGCACCTTGCTTCGTGAGAATAAACATGTTACTCAGGTTATTCAATGATAAACCTTTAAACAGCACTTCCTCTTTAAGTGGCTGTATATTGGTTTTCACATAAAACGGTCTAATTGTCACGCCGTCATAGGACTGATTACAAAAAACCTTTACCGAAAACTCACCTTCCTCAGCAATAATCTCAGCGGATTTAACGCCATATAAAACTTCTCTGAAGTCAACATCTTTTTCTTCTTCCACCTTTTCAATTTCTTCAAAGCTGGTCATCTGAACAAAAGGACATCCATTTTTCTCATCATTTACAGGAATAAAATCTTTCATAACGCTCTGATAGCTTGCATGATAAGGCTTATATACCAATTCAAGCAAGAACTCAACGTTATGATCAAATGCATTATTGGAAGCATTCAAAGAACCAAGATATAGTCTTTGGGATTCATCATTCTTTTCAGTAAAGTACACCTTTGCATGGATATCTCTACTAGCATATCCGAACGTATCGCCATCCTCTAAAGCATCATTTGAACTCAGCGCAGGATTAACAACCCATACTCCATCGCCCTCTCTACGATTAAAAGCGTCAAATATCCTCTTTGTAACGGATGTATCTCTTGTAATTAAACATCGTTTTACTGGACCTGATTCCGAATTACTACTATAATCATCTAACAAATCGCCAATTACTGTTTCCGTAAGAAATGGTGATATTACAAATAAAGCATGACAATCTCGGAACATTTCCCTTGGAGTCTTGTGATGCTCTTTGGTCGAAACTTTCTTTATTCCATTATCATTCTTTCCATATATGCCAAACGGATGGAACTCATAATCATCAAAGCAATCCAAAAGGTTGAAGCTTTCAACCTTTCTTATATTCTCAATCAGTTGTTTATATAGATTCTTGTCACTATCAAACTGTGATACAAATGTCAGTAAATCAGCAATAGGCTGATTCTTAGGATTTATCGTACTGCCTACAAAACCATCCATATCTACAGCAATATCCATGCTCTGATTAAAGGTAAGATTACGACTTAACGTCACAATCTTTATCATGATTCTTCCATCATTAATATTGTGATACTGAAGAATCCATAATTTAGGGTGAAAGTTATTTGTATAATTCGGCATCCTTACTTCATGGATACTATTCTCCAAAAGTGCATATAGTCTGCTCTCTGTCTTTGGAATCTTAATACAACCCACATTACAAAAGATGGAAAGCTTTTTCCCGATTCTCCTTATAGCTTCAAGTACATAAAGTGGATTATTCTTCTGTCCCGTTGTCATTTCTCCATGCATACCAAGACAAAGAGGAATCCCCATCAATGCTTCCATATCAAGCGAATATGTAAGTCCTACTGCCTGATCCAGCTCATAATATGCATCTGCACTTAATAGTTCACCGTAATCAACACGGTCTTTATTTTGATCAAATCTTCTTCTAGGCATCGTCTCTCACCATTCCTTTCAAGATATCAGAAATGATAGTCTGACCGGTACCATGTCTATAATTCATAGGAACTGTCTGAATCTCCTGAAATGGATAATCTTTTCCAATCTTAGCCTTAACAGACTTACATGCCTGCTCACGCTGTCTGATAATCCTCTTCTCCTCATCTGAACAAATATCAGAAGGATTTGCCTTAACTGCACTTTCAAACTTTGTCAGAAAATCACGAATAGCAGTTTTATAATGCTCATGATTTTTTACAAGTTTCAATATCTCATCTCTATGCGGTAGTCCAGGTGTATTCTTTTTCCAGTTTTTATAATTTTCCTCTAACCTATCTTTCACATCAGCAGTCGCATTTTCGCCACCATTTTCAAAAAATATCATATTATACACGATATAAGCTCCGTATATAAAGTTTGCAAACTCTATGGCAAGTGCAAGATTATGTCGTAACACTTCCGGCATATCATCTGTAGGGATATCGTCAAGTGCCTCCCCTTCAAAAGAAGTCTTAGTCTTAAGGCAGTACTCCATTAGAGTGTTTTTCATAACCGGCACGTGTAAAATCTGAGAACGCAAATAATCCGCCTCATCTCTTCTAAGATGTAAAGTCGGATTATCTAAATAGTCCTCTATGCTTTCTTTACATGGCGTATTAAACAAAGCGAAGTTTCCAGTTCCTGCGTCATAGGCATCTCCGCCATTATCTTCGCCATCATACTTGATTACTATGTTTTGTGTCTTACTGTTATAACCAGCCACAGCACTACAAGCGTCATCAAAGGACATATCTCCGTTACATAAAATCTCTGTTGTACGCAATGCATTCCAATAGATTCTTGTTGGCTTCATCTTTACGCCAAGATCAGAACGCCCGCCTATAATACCTGCTGCCTTTGTTCCGGTTTCTTTATCTACAGCACGTCTAAGCGCCCTTGCAACTCTATCCTGATCTGTATTGATAAGGTTTCGAACCTCAGCTCCTGTTGTCAAACCACTCTTCATAGCTTTCTTAAAAAGCTCCGGAATCAAAATGTAATACTTCGCACGAGTATGTAAAACCGAGGTTCCCGGATACAAGAGATCCGAGATGCTATCTCTTACAATACCAACGCCAAGTTCATCCAAAGAACCTGATTCTCCAAGAACCTTTAGCAATTCTTTAATTGTTTCTCTTTCTTCTCTAGAATAATCCACCCAGCCAAGTTGCATTTATACAACCACCTTTTTATCCCCAAAAGAACCACCACAAAAATAAGCCTGCTATCACAACAAATAGTATTACGGCTCCTGCAGGAACTTTGCTATTCTCTCTGATCGATTCTTTTCCCAAATCCTCCATCAATCGCATTTCATCATCCTTAAATAAGGAATCTTCTCGCGAATCATCAGTATATCTTCCATTTGACACTTAATCACTTCCTTAAAATCCTATATCTCTTAAAAACATATCAACCGCAGATAAGTTCCGATGAGGTGTATAAACTCACTTATGAAGAGTGTAGGAATCTAATCTCCAAAATGTCCTATTCG
>ERZ773014.332-NODE-332-length-32695-cov-40.308487_pt1 | contig 32695 bp, 28 predicted proteins | sample MGYA00580841_ERZ773014 | MGnify/ENA primary metagenome ERZ773014 (study PRJEB29015, sample SAMEA2737989) | human oral metagenome | biome: human oral; feature: human-associated habitat; material: dental | place: China | collected 2067 ... | reverse complement strand
CGTTGCAGTGGGTGAGGAGTCCCATGCCGGGCTTTACGAGGGTGAGCGCATGCTCACCTATTTTTTTGCAGATGTCGATGTCTTCCTGTTTGATGCGCAGGGCTTCATCGCGCAGGAGAGTGCGGATTTCGGGGACGGACTTGCCCTTTGCTTCCTGAACGATTTTTTCCATGCGGTTCAGTGCCCATGAGAGGTTGACGGCGGTGGGGCGGGAGGAGTTGAGGTAGTCGGCGGCTTCGTGAAACTGGCGCGCGAATTCGCCGTAGTCGTCGGTGTCGATTTCGAGCGCGGCGAGGTAAATACCGATGGCGGCAGCGTCACCGATGGCAGGTGCACCGCGTACCTGGAGCTCGCGGATTGCCGTCCAGATTTCGCCCTGTGTTTTGAGGCGGAGGTATTCTGCCTTGTTCGGCAGCTTCGTCTGATCGATGATGACGAGGGCGTGCTCCTCTTCGTCGAGGGCGAGGGTTTCCATATCGAGGATGTTGGTAGTCATAAAAGTCCTCTTTTCGTATAATAGATGTGCCCCCACCACCGCAAGCGGTCGCCCTGTTGACCCGTCCAAGAAGCAAGCTCGAAGGGCGCAGCTGATTGGGAAACAGGTCGTATGCGAAAACGACCCAAGAACACGAGCGATAGCGAAGTGCGATTGGTTGTCGTTGACCGCTCCCCCCGCCTTGAGGGTAGGCTAAAGGGCTATACCGTCGGATACTTCCATTTCGCGAGTTCATCTGCCGGAATGGTGTCCGGCTCACGCCCGAGGACGGTGAGGCAGCGGCAGTAGATGTCGGCGAGTTCCTCGAGGTAGCTTGCCTTGAGCAGCGCCTCTTTGAGGTTCTCTGCGACGGCAACGACGCCGTGCGCCTGCATGAGGGCGACATCGGCGATGGCGAGCGGAGCGAGGACGTTCTCGGCTGCTGCCTTTGTTCCGGGGCGGCCGTAGGGTGCGACGGGGACATAGCCCTCTCTGCAGCCGAGGATGGAGAGTTCGTAGACGATGGCGGGGATCGGCTTGTTCATGACGGCGAATGCGGTCGCCGCACGCGAGTGCGTGTGCGCGACGGCGCGGACATCGCTGCGGCTTCGATAGATCGCGGTGTGCATCATCAGCTCGCTGGTCGGTTTCCGCTCGTTCAGCGATTCGATGGTGTGTCCGTCCATATCAATGACGACAATGTCGTCGGCGGTCATCTCCGTGCGGTCCATGCCTGTCGGCGTGATGCAGATGAGCCCGCTCTCGGCGTCGCGGGTGCTGAAATTCCCGGAGCGGTGCCGGCACAGCCCCTCGCGGTCTGCCTGCAGAGCATAGCGCCGCACGTCTTCTTTGATCTGCTCGAGCATAATGATCCTCCTCGTGTTTGTATGTCTTATTTTAGCGAACGTTCACAGGATTTGGCAAGTACTTTTCCATATGTATAAAACCGACCGAATTGGGGGCACATGCGAGATAAAAAGTTTGACTTTTATTGGGAATGGTTTATAATATAAATTGTTATCAAGGGCGCAGCGGGAAGACGCGCAGCGCGTACATTAAGTACTCAACAGGAGGTATTTCAATGGCAGTAAAAGTTGCTATCAATGGTTTTGGCCGTATCGGTCGTCTCGCGTTCCGTCAGATGTTTGATGCTCCCGGCTATGAAGTCGTCGCGATCAATGATCTGACGAGCCCGAAGATGCTCGCTCATCTCCTGAAGTATGACTCCACGCAGGGGCGTTATAAGTATGCGGATTCGGTCACGGCAGGTGACGACTCCATCACAGTCAACGGCAAGAAGATCAATATCTATGCACAGGCGGATGCCGCACAGATTCCATGGGGCAAGCACGATGTCGATGTTGTGCTCGAGTGCACGGGCTTCTACACGGCAAAGGACAAGGCTTCTGCACACCTTAAGGCCGGCGCGAAGAAGGTTGTTATCTCCGCTCCCGCGGGCAATGATCTCCCGACGATCGTCTTTAATGTCAACCACAAGAGCCTGACGAAGGACGACAAGGTTATTTCGGCGGCTTCCTGCACGACGAACTGCCTTGCACCGATGGCGAAGGCGCTCAATGATCTCGCTCCGATCAAGAGCGGCATTATGTCGACGATCCACGCCTACACGGGTGATCAGATGGTCCTCGACGGTCCGCAGCGCAAGGGCGATCTCCGCCGCAGCCGTGCCGCAGCGATCAACATCGTTCCGAACTCGACGGGTGCAGCAAAGGCGATCGGCCTCGTTATCCCCGAGCTCAACGGCAAGCTGATCGGCTCGGCGCAGCGCGTGCCGACCCCGACAGGCTCCACAACACTCCTCTATGCCGTGGTCGAGGGCAAGGTCACGGTCGACCAGATCAACGCGCAGATGAAGAAGGAAGCGACGGAGTCGTTCGCCTACAACACGGACGAGATCGTCTCGAGCGATGTCATTGGCACGACCTACGGTTCGATTTTCGACGCGACCCAGACGATGGTCAGCGATACGGGCGACGGCAACACACTCGTTCAGGTTGTCTCTTGGTACGACAACGAGAACAGCTACACGAGCCAGATGGTTCGCACGATCAAGTACTTTGCGGAGCTCGGCTGACAAGTAAAAATGTTATATAGGGAAATTCGGATGGTCTCCGCATTTCCTCAGCATACGATCTTTCGAGGTCCGGCCGATGTTTGGGCCGGACCTCGTTTTTTAGGAAGCACTGGTAGATGCAGCGCCGTCATCTTGACGCATTTCATTTTATCAGCACTTCCTCTATGGAGGGGCACATATGCACAAAAAGACAATTCGTGATATTGACGTCAAGGGGAAAAAGGTATTCGTCCGCGTAGATTTCAACGTGCCGATGGATGAGCATCAGAACATCACAAACGACACGCGTATCCGCGCGACCATCCCGACGATTCGCCACCTCCTGGACGGCGGCGCAGCGGTCATTCTCGCCTGTCACGTGGGCCGTCCGACGGAGGCGCGCGAGCCAAAGTTCTCGACGAAGCCAATTGTGGCTCGTCTTTCGGAACTCCTCGGGCACGAGGTCAAGTGGGCTCCGGACTGCGTTGGACCGGAGGCGGAGAAGGCCGCTGCGGCGCTGAAGCCGGGCGAGGTTCTGCTCCTTGAGAATCTGCGCTATCACAAGGAAGAAAAGAAGAACGATCCCGCATTTGCAAAGCAGCTGGCTGCGCTCGCAGATATTGCCGTCGATGATGCTTTCGGCGTGGCGCACCGCGCGCATGCGTCGAACGTTGGCATCACCTCATATCTCGAGACGGTGGCGGGCTTCCTCATGGAGAAGGAGATCAACTACATCGGCAAGACGCTCGAGGCGCCGAAGCGTCCCTTCGTCGCCATCATCGGCGGCGCAAAGGTCTCGGACAAGATCGGCGTCATCGAGAACATGATCGACAAGGTGGATACGATCATCATCGGCGGCGGCATGGCGCATACCTTTGACGCATCAAAGGGATACCCCATCGGCGATTCTCTCTGCGAGCGTGACAAGATCGGCCTCGCAAAGGAACTGCTTGAGAAGGCGGAGAAGAAGGGCGTGAAGGTTGTCCTGCCTGTCGATGTCGTCATTGCGGATAAGTTTGCGGCGGATGCCAACACGAAGACGGTCGACGTGGATAAGATCCCCGACGGCTGGCAGGCACTCGACAGCGGCGCAAAGACATCGGAGGAGTATGTCAAGGCGCTGCAGGGCGCAAAGACTGTCATCTGGAACGGCCCCATGGGTGTGTTCGAGTTCGATGCCTTTGCCAAGGGCACGGAGGCTGTGGCACATGCCGTTGCAGAGGCAACGAAGCGCGGCGCAGTCTCCATTGTCGGCGGCGGCGACTCCATCGCGGCACTCAAGAAGACAGGACTCTCCGACCGGATCTCGCACATCTCAACGGGCGGCGGTGCGACGTTGGAACTCCTCGAGGGTAAAGTACTGCCGGGCATCGCGGCATTGGCGGACGCGTAAAACGAACGATCATAGAGGAGAACAGCATATGGCAAGAACACCGATTATCGCAGGCAACTGGAAAATGAACAACACGATCGCAGCGGGGGTCGCTCTCGTGAAGGAACTCGCTCCACTTGTTCAAAACGCAAAGGCGACCGTTGTGGTCTGTCCGACGGCGACAGCGCTTGCGGGAGTCACCGAGGCGGTTCGCGGAACGAATATTGCGGTCGGTGCACAGAACGTTCACTGGGAGAAGAGCGGCGCCTACACGGGCGAGATCTCGACGGAGATGCTGACCGAACTCGGCGTCTCCTACTGCGTGCTCGGCCACAGTGAACGCCGCGACTATTTCGGCGAGACGAACGAGGGCGTGAACAGGCGCGCCCATGCGGCATATGCGGCAGGCATCACGCCGATCATCTGCTGCGGCGAGTCGCTGGAGATCCGTGAGGCAGACACGTACCTTGCATACGTTGCGTATCAGATCGAGGCGGCACTCGCGGGCTTTGCGGCAGCGGACGTGGCGAAGCTCGTCATTGCCTATGAGCCGATCTGGGCGATCGGTACGGGCAAAACGGCGACGTTCGAACAGGCCGAGGAGGTCTGCGCCCACATCCGCGGGACCATCGCGGCGAAGTACGGCACAGCAGCCGCCGAGGGCATCCGCATCCAGTACGGCGGCAGTGTAAAGCCGGAGACGATTGCAGGGCTTATGGAGAAGCCGAATGTTGACGGCGCGCTTGTCGGCGGTGCAGCACTCAAGGCGAAGGATTTCGCGGCGATCGTCAACTTCTGATTTTCGTTACAGATCCATAGAGACACTTTCGGTGGCGCAGATTTTTCGCTTGGCGGAAATGAAGCGCCATCTGGGTATGAGGGGAAAACTCTTGGAAGGAATTAAATATTATGGCAAAACTTAAAAACGCCCCTGTGGCGCTCATCATCATGGACGGCTTCGGCGACGGCGACCCGAACGATCTCAAGTACAACGCGATCGCAATGGCAAAGACGCCGGTGATCGACGGCCTGCTGAAAAAATACAAGCACAATGAGATCAATGCATCCGGCGAGTATGTCGGCCTGCCGGACGGGCAGATGGGAAACTCCGAGGTCGGACACACCAATATCGGTGCGGGCCGCGTCGTCTACCAGCAGCTGACACGCATCACGCGCGATATCAGGAACGGCGACTTTTTCAAGAACGAGGCACTGCTCACGATTGTGCGCGGGGTGAAGGCGCGCGGCGGAGCGCTGCACGTCATGGGCCTTGTCTCTCCGGGCGGCGTCCACAGCCACGACGATCATCTCTTCGGCGTGCTCGAACTCGCAAAGCGCGAGGGACTGACCGAGGTTTGGATCCATGCGTTCCTCGACGGCCGCGATGTGCCGCCCAAGAGCGCGCAGGAGTATCTCGAGACAGTTGAGAGGAAGGCAGCCGAGATCGGCGTCGGACGGATTGCAACGGTCAGCGGACGCTACTACGCGATGGACCGCGATCATCGCTGGGAACGTGAACAGCTTGCCTATGAGGCGATTGCACACGCGAAGGCAAAGACCACGGCAAAGACGGCGGTGGCCGGTCTGCTCGCCTCCTATGCCGATACGAGCGAGAAGCCCGAGGGTGTCACGGATGAGTTTGTTGTTCCGTTTGTCGTTGCGGGCTATCCCGGCATGAAGAACGGTGACGGCGCGATTTTTTACAACTTCCGCCCCGACCGCGCGCGTCAGCTCACGCACGCATTTGTCGATGAAAAATTCGACGGATTCCCGCGCGATGAGTCACTGAAGATCCCGTTTGCCACATTCTCGCAGTACGAGGCAGGGATGAACGCGCTCGTGGCATTCCCGCCCGAGGAGATCGACAATACCTTTGGTCAGTATGTACAGGATCTCGGGTACACGCAGCTGCGCATCGCCGAGACGGAGAAATATGCACACGTTACCTTCTTCTTCAACGGCGGTGTTGAGGAACCGTACAAGGGCGAGGACCGCATCCTCGTCCACTCCCCGAAGGTCGCGACCTACGATCTCCAGCCCGAGATGAGCGCGATCGAGGTCACGGATAAAGTGGTCGAGGCGATCAAATCACGCAAGTATGACTTTATCATCCTCAACTATGCGAACTGCGACATGGTCGGACATACGGGGGTTGTACCTGCCGTCGTAAAGGCTGTTGAGACGGTTGATGCCTGCGTCGGCCGCTTTGTCGACGCCGTCCGCGCGGTCGGCGGCGAGGTCTGCATCACGGCGGATCACGGCAACGCAGACAAGATGTGGGACTACGAGACGAACCAGCCGTTCACGAAGCACACGACGAACCCCGTGCCGTTCATCGTGGTCTCTGACCGCATCAAGGAGGTGCATACGGGCGCGCTCTGCGACATCGCGCCGACGCTCCTGACGCTGGCGGGGCTGCCGATCCCGAAGGAGATGACGGGCAAGCCGCTGGTTACGCTCGAGTAAAATACACAGACGTAAAGTCCTCTCAAGAGATGTGTTTGTTATACCTCTCTTGAGAGGGCATCTATTGTAAAACACCTTAATGAATATAGAAAATTGCCGATAATTATAATAAGGAAATATGAACTTGTAGCCATTTTATGTGAAATAGGTGTGTTTCTTCATGGATAAAGCGAATTTTTTTGCATGTGATCTATCCAAAACAAATAATATCTGTACTTTGGTTTCTTTGGTTGAACAAACGTACGGGCGTTTGGATGGGCTTTTTAATAATGCGGAGATTTTCTTACGCAGAGTTTGCCAGATATCACAGATGAGTTATGGGACGAAATATACCACACAAATGCTTGCTCTGTTATGAAATTGCAAGGGCGGCACTTTTTTTATGTCGGAGGAGGCTTCCTATGTCACTGGCGTTATCCTTGCAGTAGATGAAGGACTTTCTTTGAACTGATACCTTTGGAATAATATTTTTCCTAGCTAAGGAGAGGTAAATATGAAACTTCGTATGTGTTGTCCAGTCTGTGATGCCACAGGTAAGGAAAAAAAGGTCTTTATGCGCGATTTTTCTCTATCGGCAGAGATTGTACCTTTTTTGCGTTATGATGTTTGCGAATGTTCTCAATGTGGAATGGTATACGCCGGAAATATGGAAGAGAGCATGCCTCTTTTAGAATATTATAAAAAAATTTCGCATTATGAGAATGATAGCTTTGTGATGTCAGAGACAAATCGTCAACTTTACAAGCGAGAAGTGGAATTTGTATCGAAATATATACCAAAGACAGCAAAAGTTCTAGATATTGGCTGTGCGTTTGGCGGATTATTGAAAGAGATGAAGGAGCAAGGGTTTTGTTCTCTTACCGGATTGGAACCATCAACAAAAAATTGCCAATATGCGAAGGCGTCTTTTGGTATCACAGCTCATTATGGAGGCATAGGAAATATCCCTGTTGAGGTACAGAAACAGAAGTTTGATCTGATCATTCTGAGCGTTGTTTTTGAACATATACTTCCAATAAAGCAGGTAATACAAGAATGCAGTAATCTCCTTAGTGAGAATGGGATGATTTATATTATTGTTCCTGATATGGAGCAGTTTCATCAACATGATGATCTCTATCAAGAATTTAGTGCCGAGCATATCAACTATTTCGATATAAGCAGTCTCCAAACACTGTTTTCTCAGTTTGGAATGGATCTGATAGCATCTTATCAAGATTTTCAGCCGATATTTGGTATTGCAGGTTGTTGTTATACTCTCTGGCATAGAAATGCCACTGTATCTGATACAATGAGGGTGTATAAAAGAAAACATAACGGTCTGTATGAGTATATAAAACACTGTAAAATACTGGAAGAACGAATAAAAAAAAGGATGGAAACATTTGATTTGTCTCATGGCATATATATATGGGGAGCCGGTACACAGACAGCAATATTGTTTCAGCTAGGGATCATTACGCAGGAACAGGTTCTCGGTGTGATAGATTCAAACAAAAATTTTCAAGGGCGGACAGCATATGGGCATGAAATTCAATCGCCCGAAGTATTACGTGAATATCCCGAAGCAACCATATTGATTTCTTCTCAATATGCACAAGAAGAGATCGCAAAGGTTATTACGGAACAAATGCATTTGTCGAATCCTATGATTAAAGTGTTCCCTTGAGGAATATCTTTTTTGTGAAAGTGTACTGTTGATGGAAGTAAAACGAATACAGAGAGCAATTGTCACAGGGGCGACTGGTTTATTGGGATCTGCGCTTATCGAACGTCTTGTTATGGAAAAGTGGAGAACCTCCATGGAAACTGTGGGATAAATGAAAAAGGGTAATAGGTGAAAGGGAGCGCGTGATCATGGGACAGCGAGAGTTGCTGGATTGTACCTTGCGAGATGGAGGATATGTCAACGACTGGGAATTCGGTCACGAACAAATCATTGAGATCTTTGAGCGTCTTGTGAGCTCCGGCGTTGATTATATCGAGATTGGGTTTTTGGATGAACGCCGGGCATTTGATATTAATCGCACCATTATGCCAGATACCGCCTCGGCAAATAAAATCTTTGCAAACGTCGATAAGGGCAAAGCCATCGTTCTCGGTATGATCGACTATGGCACCTGCGGACTCGAACATCTGCAACCGGCACATGAGACCTTTGTTGATGGGATTCGTGTCATCTTCAAAGAACACTTAATGTATGAGGCATTGGATTTTTGTAAGAAAGTGCAGGACCTTGGCTATCTTGTCTTTGCGCAGATGGTATCTGTGACAACGTATACGGATCAAAAGCTCGTGGAGTATGCGGCTGCAGTCAATCGTGTTCGTCCCTATGCGACCTCGATGGTGGATACCTACGGTTTGTTGGATGACGAACAGCTTAAACGTATCTTCGGAATTTTGGATCAGCACATCGATCCGGATATCAAAATTGGCTTTCATGCGCACAATAATTTTCAGCTTGGCTTTGCGAATGCAAAAGCCTTTTTGGCGTCGACATCCGAGCGGTCACTTCTCGCAGACGGAACGATCTACGGCATGGGCAAAAGCGCGGGGAACGCGCCTCTCGAACTGCTGATGATGTATATGAACGCGCATTGCGGGGGCTCCTATGATGTCACGCAGGTTCTTGAAACCATTGATACAGCGATTTATGACATTTACCAGAAGCAGAGTTGGGGCTATAATATGTTCTTTTATATTGCCTCCTCGACGCACTGTCATCCGAACTATGTGTCCTATCTGATGAATAAGAAGACGCTCTCCGTCAAGCAGATGATCGACATCCTGCATACTCTGCCTACTGACAAGCAGCTCATGTACGATGCGAAATTTATCGAAGAGCGGTATGTGTCCTATCAGGATATCGACTGCAATGACGTGGAGGATATCCGCCGACTGCGTGAGATATTCGCCGGACGGTCGGTGCTTCTGCTTGGCCCCGGCAATAATATATACCGACAAAAAGCGCGCGTACTGAAATTTATTGAAACATATAATCCTTTGGTTATCGCAGTCAATTATGTACCGGCGCATATCAAAGCACATTATGTTTTTCTGACGAAAGCAAAGCGATACAAGAGTCTGCGGAATGATATGAACCGTGGAGTAAATAAAGATGCTGAGATTATTGCCACATCGAATGTCACCAAAGTGAAAGGCGAATTCCCGTATGTTCTGCGCTATGGTTCTCTGATTGATCTGCAGACGGAAGTCATTGACAACTCCCTTGTCATGTTGCTCAAGACAATGGTTCGCATCGGTGTGAAAGCGGTCGGATTGGCAGGTTTTGATGGTTATTCAAAGCGTCGGGACAACTATTTCGATATTAGTCGAGAGTATAGCTTTGCCAAAGCGAAGGCAAGCTATCTGAATTCCTATGTGAAGGATTGCTTACAGAAACTGCATAAGGAGCTTCATGTGACCTTTGTGACGAAGTCGCGCTATGAGCAATAGATATTAATAGGAGAATATTATTTCATGAAGCAAAAGGTATCGGACTATATCGCGGATTTTCTTGCGGCGCACGGGATTACGCAGATATTCACCGTCGTGGGTGGTGGTGCGATGCATCTCAACAACTCTTTGGGACATCATGCGAAGTTGTGCTGTCTCTATAACCATCATGAACAGGCTTCAGCGATGGCTGCCGAGTGTTATGCACGTGTGCATGGGGGGATGGCGGTCGTCTGTGTGACAAGCGGTCCGGGCGCGATCAATGCGCTGAATGGCGTCATCGGTGCCTACCAAGACTCGATTCCGATGCTTGTTCTCTCAGGGCAGGCAAAGAGTAGTCTTTGCATTCATGCTTGCGGCGGAAAGATTCGTACCATTGGCGGGCAGGAGGCTGATATTGTAGCAGCCGTCCGGCAGAACATGACGAAATATGCAACAATGGTAATGGAACCGAGTCGTATTCGATATGAACTCGAAAAGGCGGTCGCACTCGCGCAGACGGGGCGTCCGGGACCGTGTTGGCTCGATATTCCGCTCGATGTACAGGGAACTTTGATTGATACGGATGAACTCGAAGGGTATGTGCCTACGCATATGCCTACGGGGGATGATTTGAGGACTGTTGTGCAGTCGGTTCTGAAACGATTGCGGACGTCAAAGCGACCGGTACTCTACGCAGGGAATGGTATTCGGCTTGCAGGTGGGACAGATTTGTTTCGACGCTTGTATGAGCAGTTTGATCTCCCGGTTGTTACCTGCTGGGACAGCATCGACCTCATTGCGACAGATGATCCGCATTACTGCGGACGTGGGGGCAATATGGGGGATCGTGCAGGCAACTTCGCCGTACAGAACAGCGATTTTGTGCTTGCAATTGGGACGCGTCTGAGCATCTATCAGGTTGGATGGAACATCGAAACATGGGCACGTGGTGCATACGTTGCAATGGTTGACATCGATCCGTTGGAACTTGAGAAAAAGACGCTTCGGATTGATTTGCCGATCTGTGCGGATGCCGCGCAATTTATGGAAATGCTTCTCCATGCTGATGGCGATGAAGATCATTCCCATGTGGAATGGTTGCGTCAATGCGCAGCGTGGAAGAAGCGTTATCCTGTTGTGCAGGAGCGACACCGGACTCCACAGACACCGGCAAATGTCTATGCGTTCATCGACGGTCTCAGCCGCCGACTTCCGCAAAATTCCGTGACTGTGGTTGCCAATGGATCTGCGAGTGTTGTCGGTAGCCAAACATACTATATCAAACCCGGTGATCGGTTTCTGATGAACTGCGCGATCTCCTCCATGGGTTATGCCCTACCTGCCGCGATTGGCGCATGCCTTGCCAATGGACGGAAAAAGGTGATATGTATCGAGGGGGATGGCAGCATTATGATGAATCTGCAGGAACTGCAGACCATTGTGACCAACCGTTTGCCGATAGCCGTCTTTGTCATCAACAACAATGGCTATCATCAGATTCGCCAGACGCAGAACAATGTCTTTCACGGAAACCTTGTCGGTGTCGGTCCTGACAGTGGAGATCTCGGTTTTCCGGATTTTGAAAAAATAGCGACGGCATTTTCCATTCCATACATATCTGCACGTAGCAATGCAGAGCTTCCTGCTGTAGTTGAAGCTGCTCTTCGCGCAGAATCCTTTGTCCTATGTGAGGTGTTCGTATCCACGGAGCAGATCTTCGAGCCGAAGTCTGCGACGAAGCGACTATCGGACGGTCAGCTCTTCTCCCCGCCGCTTGAGGATATGGCTCCTTTTTTACCGCGCGAGGAGTTGGCGCGCAATATGTATATACCGCTTGTTTCAGAGAGTGATTGCACATGAGGGAGTGTATTCTATGAAAACCGTACTTTTGGCAGGCGGACTCGGGACGCGCATCACGGAGGAATCCGAACGCCGACCGAAACCAATGATAGAGATTGGTGGCATGCCGATTCTCTGGCATATTATGAAGGGGTACAGTCATTTCGGATTCAATGAGTTTATCATCTGCGCCGGGTATAAACAGCATATGATAAAGGAATGGTTTGCAGATTACTTCTTGCATACATCAGACATCACGTTTGATTTTACGCAGGAGAACCATATGATTGTACACAATCAGCATACGGAACCGTGGAAGGTCACGATTGTCGATACAGGGCTTGAAACCATGACCGGCGGACGCCTTCGCCGGATACGGAAGTACATTGAGAATGAGCCGTTTATGATGACCTATGGCGATGGTGTCTGCGATGTGGATCTCAAAGAGTTGGTGAACTTTCATCAGGAGCATGGGAAGCTTGCGACATTGACTGCCATCATGCAGAAGCAACAGAAGGGCATCCTGAACATCGGTGTAGACAATTCGGTACATGCCTTTCGCGAAAAGGCGATGGAAGACAGTGCGCCAATCAATGCAGGGTATATGGTGCTGGAACCTGCTGTGTTCGATTTAATCGAGGGAGATAACACGGTATTTGAACAGGAACCACTCATGCAGCTCGCACAGAAGAATGAATTAAAGAGTTATCTGCATCGCGGTTTTTGGCAATGTATGGACACATTGCGGGAGAAAATAATATTGGAGAATTTATGGCAGAGCGGTATGGCGCCGTGGAAGGTGTGGTGATTGTGATGACTGCGGGAAAAACAATATACATGTGGGGGTAATGTCTGGAGAAGATGGTCTTTGGCGGTGGGGAACATGTATTTACGAAGCTTCAGCCAGTGGTCTACACGGAGATGCTACGTAAACACGCTGCCCGTTTTGATTATCACCCGAATGAAATTATTGCGATGTTCAAGGGCTGGGGATACGACTGTTATGCACCGGAGGGAGAACGGCTCCTTCCTTTTGCAGAGATGAATGAAGAAACACAGGAGACGAACTTTTTTCTTTTTACATAGGGCAAAGCATAGTGCTCTGCGGGAGAAGTATTGTATCTAGTAGAGGTGAGGGCGGCATATGAAGATTCGATCAGCGTTTAAGGAATATCAGGTGAATTTCTGCGATGATCTTTCCTCTGCAGAGAAATTGGCTGAGGAGAAGGATGCCTTTTTTGTCCTTGATCACAATGTGTATGAACACTATCAGGAGATTCTGCCCCACTTTCCGGAGGAGCGGCTGTTCCTCATGGATGCGGTGGAAGAGAAAAAGAATATGGACGCGGCACTCGCCGTCTGTGAACGTATGACAGTGATGGCAGCGAAGCGAAACGCGCATCTCGTCTCTATTGGCGGCGGAATCACGCAGGATGTCACAGGTTTCGTGGCGGCAAATCTCTACCGCGGGATTCGGTGGACGTTCTTTCCGACAACTCTTTTGGCCGCCTGCGACAGCTGTATTGGCGGGAAATCTTCTCTCAACTATAAGGGGTTTAAAAATCTCTTGGGTTCCTTTTATCCGCCGGATGAGATCCTCATCGATCCACAATTCTTCCGAGGGCTGACTCTGATGGACTATTGCAGCGGGCTTGGAGAGGTATTGAAGTTCAACGTGATTGCGGGGGATGATGGCGTTCTTCGTATGGAACGTGATTTGGACGATATATTGGCGCATGACTATACAAAACTTCTGAAATATGTTCGCGTATCTTTGGAATTTAAAAAGAAATTTATTGAAGAAGATGAATTCGATCGTGGGCGCAGAATCCTGCTGAATTATGCGCATACGTTCGGTCATGCTTTTGAGACGACGAGCCATTATGCGCTGCCACACGGATCTGCCGTTGCGCTGGGAATGATTACAGCAAATCAGATCTCTGTCATGCGTGGCTATATTTCGGAGAATTATGCAGAGCGCATTCAGATGCTTTGCAGTAAGATACTGCAACATATACCGTGGGATGAATCTTGGTTTTCAATGGACGCTATCATGGCTGCGGTGCGTAAGGATAAGAAACAGACGAGCGAAAACATCACCGCCGTTCTCATGAATCGGTCCCATCAACTGGAAGTATTCCATGATGTTCAAGAAAACGAAATCGACCAGGCAATCCATCACCTGCTTAAATATAGGAGGTCATAATTTTGAACAAGGAAGTCGTTCCATTCTTTGAAGTATATTAGAGTAAAGTACCGTGATGCACAGAACAAGAAAAAGCTCTTTATTTGTGCGAAGATCATGGACACACATGACATGGAAAACGATGAGTTCTTTGGGATGTATCAGGATGTTTCGGATGAGCAGCTGATTGATCCCCCTTGGATTCTCCCTAAACTGGGGGAAAATGCGTTGGATCGGCTTTATGGAAGTGAAGAAAAAGGGGACGAAGCACAGGCTGCCTATTTGGAACAAGCCTTGTATAAGACGCGTAAAGTCTGTCGTTACAGGAACAGAAATGAGAAGGAATATGGGACAGACGCCGTCGTGCGTCTGTCCTTTTCCGTTTGAAAGAGTGCGGGTGGAATGGTATACTGGGCATGATGACGTGAAATGATCGGAGGTTTCTATGCTGCGATTCTTGGTGCTGCTACGTGCACTGCGGCGTGATATTGCCGTGTTGCTCTTTGCGATGCTGCGGCGTGATACGCCGCGCGCGGTGAAGTTCTTGTTCCCCCTCACGCTGCTCTATCTCGTGAGTCCGATTGACATCGTGCCTGATACGATCCCGCTGCTCGGTGCCGTGGACGACATGATTATCCTGCCGGCGGCGACGGAGTTTCTCGTACGCATGCTGCCGAAGGATGCGCGCGCAGAGGCGGAACGTAACGTGACTCACTATGGGACACTCGTACTTGTCGTGGCGTCCGTTGTTCTGATCCTCTGGCTTGTGCTCCTTGTTTGGGCGCTCACGAAGGTGTTTGCATGAGGCTCTATATCGCGGAAAAGCCGAGTGTCGGGCGCGCGCTTGCCGCGTGTCTGCCGGATCCGCACCGCAAGGGGCAGGGGTGGATCGAGACGGGCGGCGGCGTGGTGACGTGGCTCTTCGGTCATGTCCTGCGGCAGGCGGAGCCGGAGGAATACGATCCAAAACTGAAACGCTGGCGCACGGAGGATCTGCCGATCCTGCCCAAAGAGTGGCGGCTCGTCGTAAACGAGAGTGCGGCGCAGCAGTTCGCGGTCGTCAAGGGGCTGATCGAGCGCGCGGATGAGATTGTGCACGGCGGCGACCCCGACCGCGAGGGGCAGTTGCTCGTGGACGAGGTTCTGGACTATCTCGGCAATGAAAAGCCTGTACGACGCATCCTTATCAATGCACTCGACGATAAGAGTATCCACGACGCGCTTGGTGATCTGCGCGACAATAGCGATTTCCTGCCGCTGAAACGATCGGCGCTCGCGCGGGCACGCGCGGACTGGCTCATCGGGATGAATCTCTCGCGTGCCTACACGTTGGCAGCACGTCGTGCGGGGCACGATCGGCTTGTGCTCCCGATCGGACGCGTCAAGACGCCGACGCTCGCGCTCGTTGTGCGCCGTGAGCGCGAGATCGAGAACTTCAAACCCGCGACATATTATCTGCTCGATGCGGTTTTTTGTCACGAGAAGTCGGGCGAATCGTTTCATGCACGATGGAAGCCGTCGGAGGAGCGCACGCCGCTCGATCCCGAGGGTCGGCTCGTAGACGAAAAGGCGGCACGCGCAGCTTTGGAGGCGTTTGGCGGCGCGCCGCAGGACGCGCAGATCACGCGCTACGAGCGCAAGAAGAAGGAGGAGCCGCCGCCGCTCCCCTTCTCGCTCTCCGCATTGCAGGTGCTTGCGGGAAAGCGCTACGGCTACGAGCCGCAGCAGGTGCTCGACACGGCGCAGAAGCTCTACGAGGAGAAGCTGACGAGCTACCCGCGCTCGGATGCGGAGTATCTGCCCGTGAGTCAGCACAAGGACGCGCCGAAGATCCTTGGCAATCTCGCCGCACTTGACGGTTCGGAGCTCTCTGCATGGGCGCGTGAGGCAGATGCAAAGCAGAAGTCGCGCGCGTGGAACGACGCGAAGATCTCGGCGCATCATGCGATCATTCCGACGACCGTGCCCGTGAATCTCGCGCGGCTCAGTGAGATGGAGCGCAATATCTACGGGTTGATTGCGCGTGCCTACATCGCACAGTTTCACCCGAACTACGTCTACGATCAGACGAAGGTCGAAGTCACCTATCACGGTGAGTTGTTCGCGGCGAGCGGGCGCACGGAGCGCGCGGCGGGCTGGCGCGCGATGTATCGCACGGGAAAGAGCGAGACCGAGGACGCGGAGAAGGAGGACGAGGAGAGCGCCGTACTGCCTCCGATGAAGAAAGGAGACGCGGCGAACTACGTGTCGGCAGACCTTTCCACGCGCCAGACGAAGCCGCCCTCGCGCTTTACGCCTGCGACACTTTTGCAGGGCATGAAGGAAATCCACAAATATGTGAAGGATGAGGCGGCGAAGAAGATGCTGCGCGATGTCTCCGGCATCGGGACGGAGGCGACGCGCGCGAGCATCATCGAGGATCTGATCCGGCGCAAATTCCTGAACGCCGCCGGCAAGAAGAAGGTGCTGACACCGACGGCGGAGGCGTATCTCCTCATCGACGCGCTCCCCGATGTGATGACCTATCCCGATGCGACGGCAGTCTGGGAGGATCGTCTGCATTCGATGGCACAGGGCGAGGGGACGCCCGAGGAATTCCTCGCGGGACAGGCGGCGTTTGCGCGTGAGCTCTGCGCTGCGGCACTGACGGCGACAATCTCGGGCGGCGGAGGCGTACCCTGTCCCGCATGCGGGCGCGGCGTTATGCTGAAGCGCAAGGGGAAGCACGGCGATTTCTGGGGCTGCTCCGCGTTCCCTCAGTGCCGTATGACAGCGAATGATACGGACGGTAAGCCGGACTTTACGGGGAAGCGGATTCCACGCGCCGCGAATGGAGCGGCGGGAGCGCCGCCGTCCACGTCTGCACCTACGCCCGTTGCGCGCGGCAGCTACACGCCGACGGCAGATGAACAGGCGGAGATGGATGCGCTGTTTTTTGGTGAATGAGTAATGATAGCCATGCAAAGCCAAAAGCGAACCCTAGTGGAGCAAGTGAGTAAAGTGTGCGTTCTGCCCACTGCGGATTTCTTTCGTTCAAGCGAAGCGCGTTTAAGAAGTCCGCAGGTATTTAGGCAGATAAGCACACGATCACTTGCGTAACGAGGCGTTCGCGTTGGGCTTGCATGGCGTAATATACAAAATTCCGCAGGAGGAGACTATGGACTTTACATTGCTCGGCGTGCCCGAAAACTATATCGCCGCGCTCAAAAGGCGCGGCATCGCGGCGCCGACGGAGATACAGACGGCGTTCATCCCTGCCGCACGTGCAGGGGAGAACCTCATCGGTGAGGCGCCGACGGGGACGGGCAAGACGCTCGCCTATCTCCTGCCGATCCTAGAGCGCGTCGATCCCGCCGTGCGCACGACGCAGGTGCTCATCCTCGCGCCGACGCACGAGCTCGCCATGCAGATCGCGACGGTCGCGCGCGAACTTGCACAGGCGGCAGGACTGCCGATCGGTGTGCAGGCGCTCATCGGTGGGGCGAACATCAAGCGGCAGATCGAGGCGCTCAAGAAGAAGCCAGCACTCGTTGTCGGCTCCGCGCCGCGCGTGCAGGAACTGAACCGCCTCGGCAAGCTGAAGCTCACGGGTGTAAAAGTTCTCGTTCTGGACGAGTTCGACCGACTCCTCGGCAAGCAGCATCTGGACGACGTGCGCTCCGTCATCCGGCTTCTGCCGAAGGAAACACAGATGCTCTTCCTCTCTGCGACGGCGGGGACGTCCGCCGTACGTATGGCGGAGAGCTTTTGCACGCTGCGCTGCATCCGCGTGGAGGGTACGAATGATACGTATGAAAATTACTATCATATTGTATCGTTTCGTGATAAAATAAAGGCGGTGCAAAAACTGACGCGCCGTCTGCCCATCAAACGCGGACTCGTCTTTGTCGGACGCAGCTTCGATGCGGCGCATGCACTCGAAAAGCTGCGCTTCGAGGACATCAAAGCCGTTGCCCTGCTCGGACAGGAACGGCGCGACCAGCGGCGCGCGGCGCTTGACGCCATTCGCACAGGACGCGCCGAGCTTCTCATCTCCACCGATCTTGCCGCGCGCGGACTCGATATCGAGGATGTGGACTATGTCATCCATCTCGATCTGCCAGAGGATGTGCGCACCTACCGCCACCGCGCGGGACGCACGGCACGTGCGGGTAAGGCGGGGGCTGTCATCTCGCTCGTGGATGAGCGGGAGATGGACAAACTCAGGGCACTCGCCGCACGCATGGAGATTGAACTGGTGCGATTGCCGCGCGCCTGAGTACGCGGCACTGCGTTATCCATTTCCAAAGGGGGAAATCGTTCGTGGACATATTGCCCACATTGCTTGACATATTGCTCGTTGCTTTTCTGATCTTTATGAACGGCTTCTTTGTTGCGGCGGAGTTCTGCTGTGTGAAGATGCGAACATCGCGCCTCGAGACGCTGATTGCAGAGGGGAGCAGTCGCGCGGGATACGCCAAGCAGCTCACGGAACATCTGGACTACTCGCTCTCGGTGACACAGTTCGGCATTACACTTGCATCGCTTGGACTCGGCTGGGTGGGCGAACCTGCGATTGCGACACTCATTCTGCCTGTGACACAGGCGGCAGGTCTGCCCGATGAGGTGGGGCACACGGCCGCACTTGCGATTGCGTTCACGATCATCACCTCGCTGCACATCGTGCTCGGTGAGCTGACGCCGAAATCCATGGCGATTGCAAACGTCGAGAACATCATGCTCGCGATCGCGTTCCCGATGGTGCTCTTCGGTCGCGTCATGCGCCCCTTTGTTTGGATCCTGAACACGGTGGCGAACTACATCAGCCGCCGCCTCGGCTATGATGTGAAGGGGGAGAATGAGGACGCGCACACGGAGGAGGAGATCCGTCTCCTGATGAAGGAGAGTTTCCGCCAAGGGCTGATCAACAGCACGGAGGCGGACTTCGTCGACAATGTATTCTCGTTTACGGAGCTGAACGCACGCGAGATCATGGTGCCGCGCACGGACATGATCTGCCTCTATCTCGACGATACGTCTGCCGAGCGCATCAAGACCATCCTCGAGGAACAGCAGACGCGCTATCCTGTCTGTTACGAGGACAAGGATCACATCATCGGCTTTATCCACGTCAAGGACCTCCTGCCACCGCTCATCCGCGGGGAGCGGCTGAACCTGCGCCGCTATATCCGAAAGGCACTCGTTGTGCCTGAGAGCATGGATGGCAGTGTCCTCCTGCGTACGATGCAGGAGCAGGGCTCGCAGCTCGCGATCGTGGTAGACGAGTACGGCGGCACGGCAGGTATGGTGACAGTTGAGGATATCATCGAGCAGATCGTCGGTGATATCCGCGACGAGTTCGACGAGGAGCGTGAGAGCGTCGAGTGGCGCGCAGGAGATGTGTGCTCTGTGGATGCGAAACTGCTGCTCGAGGAGGTTGCCGACCTCCTCGCGGTGCGGATCGAGGATGAGGATGTGGACAGCATCGGCGGCTGGCTCTATGACCAGCTCGGCGAGGCGCCGCGCGTGGGGCAGATGGCGGCCCATGCGGGAACGCTGTTCTACGTCGAGGAGGTGGACGGCGTGCGCATTACGCGCGTGCTTGTTCATCTCCTGCATACGGTAGCGGAGGAGCAAGACGAGCCTCCGGTCCATGAGGAGGAATAGATATGGCATTTGATCCCGTGCTTTACGATGATATTATCGCTGCGTTTACGATAGATACGGAGCATCTGCATCAGGCGGCAGCAGCTTTTCGACAGGACATGCGCCTCGGTCTCACGGGATCGCCCGATTCCTCCCTGCGCATGCTGCCGTCCTATCTGGGACTCCCGACGGGCGAGGAGCGCGGCGACTATCTCGCACTCGACTTCGGCGGGACGAACGTGCGCGTCCTGCTCTACCGCCTTGCGGGCAACGGGAAATATGAAATGCTCTCCCACGTCGCAAAGCCGCTCAAGGTCGATGGTGTCTACGACTTCATCGGCGCGGAGGCGACGGGTGAGGAGATGTTTGACTTCATTGCAGGCCTCGTCGATGAGGTGGTTGGTGGCGATCATGAGACACCGTATCTTCTCGGACACACCTTCTCCTTTCCGTCCAGTCAGACGAATATCAACAACGCGCGCCTGATCATCTGGACAAAGGAATTTGCTGCGCGCGGCGTCGAGGGCGAGGTCGTCAACGATCTCCTGCGGGCAGCACTTGTGCGTCAGGGACTCTCAAATGTCACGCCGAACTCCGTCATCAACGACACGGTCGCCGTGCTCCTCTCGGCTGCCTACATCTATGGCGATACGAAGATCGGTGCGATCTATGCCACGGGGCACAACACCTGCTACCTCGAGTCCTATACGGGTACGGCAAATGCGCCGATGATCCTCAACATGGAGTCGGGGGGATTTTCGAAGCTCGTTCCGAACCGTTTCGACATCGCACTCGACGCTGCATCGGAGAAAAAGGGCGAGCAGCGCCTTGAAAAGATGGTTTCGGGACGTTACATGGGCGAGCTCTTCGGGATGGCACTCGCCGAGCTTCTCGGAACGAAGGAGCACATGCATGCCTTTACGAGCGTCGACATCAGCCGCATACTTGAGGATGTGAACGGAGATGCGCAGTCGGCGGCATCCATCGTCGAAACAGCGACCGGACAAATGCTCTCGGTGGAGGATGCCGTGTGCGTACGTGAGCTTGCGCGTACCATTGTCGTACGCTCCGTGCGGCTCATCGCGGCGACGTTTGTCGGGACGCTCTGGCAGATCACGGGTGAGGGGGAGATCCGCCCCCAGCATATTGCCGTTGACGGTTCCGTCTATGAGAAGATGCCGCTCGTCAAGGAGACGATGGCAGACGCGTTTGCAGAGCTCCTCGGAGAGGATGCGCCGAAGGTCGATACGATCCTCGCCAGTTGCGGCTCGGGACTCGGTGCCGCGCTCGCGGCGGCGATGGTGGAGCGCGGGTAAGAATTAAGATTTTATCAGTAATTCTAGAAATTCTTCTTGCGTATTTTTTAGAGATGTGATACAATCGTATCAATTAGAGAAGATAGGAAATTTTTTCACAACAAAATAGATTGACTACTGAATAATGTAGATGAATTCGGTATTACGGGATAAGGCATAAGCCTGTCCCCTAATACCGTTTTTTATTTGTAAAATTGTGTTCTCAGGTATGGAAAGGAGGGAAAAAGATGAAAGTGACCATCACCATGGAAAATGCCTCTGGTCTTCACGCTCGGCCGGCAGTATTGATTGCCGACAAAGCATCGAAATTTCAGGCAGACGTCATGCTTCATGCAAATGGTAAGACGGCAAAGGCGACGGATGTTTTGCAGATCATGGGGCTCGGCATCACATGCGGCAGCGAGGTTACGGTTGAGGCTTCCGGCGAAGAAGAAACGGCGGCAGTGTATACCTTAGCCGGAATGCTTGCGGCGAAGGAGATCTATCGGTGAGAGTCGGCAGATCTGGTAAAGATTTCTGATATCGAGGTGAACCATCATGGAGTTTTTGAATCAAATTTTGGCATTGGGACCCACTGTTATGATGCCCGTGATTTTCTTTATCTTGGGGATCTGCTTCCGGCTGTCGATCGGTCGGGCATTTGAAGCAGGGATGCTGGTCGGCGTTGGCTTTACCGGGATTAACTTGATTGTGTCCATGCTTCTGAACAGCCTGGGCCCCGCCTCGGAGGATATGGTTGAGCGGTTCGGTGCGAGCCTGACAGTTATCGATGCAGGATGGGCAACGAGTGCAGCAATTGGCTGGTCGTCTCCTCTGATTCCGATGGTTGTGCCAGGTGCCATCATTTTGAACATGGTGCTGCTGGCATTGAAGAGAACACAGATCTTAAACATCGATATTTTCAACTACTGGCTGATTCTCTTGCCGGGTTCCATGGTCTACTATGAGACGGGCAGTCTGGCTCTCGGAACGGCAGCCGCTCTTATACTCTATCTGATTGCCTTTATCATTGCGGATAAAACTGCGCCGGCGATTCAGGAAATGTACAACATCAAGGGCGTCGCTTTCGTTCATGCCACATGTGGCGTCTATGTTCCTATTGGAATTGCAGTCAATGCCGTTATTGAGCGGATACCGGGACTCAACAAGATCAATCTGAGCCCGGAGGGCGTCATCCAAAAACTAGGTGTTCTTGGAAAACCCATTACGCTTGCCACGATTCTCGGCGCGGGCATGGGCGTGCTTGCCGGTTGGGGCGTTGGACAATGTGCATTCCTTGCGGTTCAAGTGGCTGCTGTTATGATCCTCCTGCCGAAAATGGTAGAGATTACTGTCGAGGGCGTCATGATTGTCCGCGATCAGGCGGAGACGGTGCTGAAAAAGATCTTCCCGGGACGGGAATTCAACATCGGCATGGATACGGCGCTTCTGATCGGCGAGCCATGTATTATCGCAACAGGGCTGCTGCTCATTCCTGCCGCACTTTTCATCTCGATCATTCTGCCGGGGAACCGCATGCTGCCGTTCGTCGATCTTGCATCGATCGTGTTCGTCATCTCCATGGTGGCTCCCTTCTGTAAGCGCAATATGTTCCGCATCTTTATTACGGGACTCTTTATCGTGACAATTGCGCTCTATGCAGGAAGCAACTTGTCGGGGATTTATGGCGTTGCAGCAGATCAGGCAAATGTGAGGCTGCCAAGCAATGTTACGTCGACCGAGCTGGGCAATCTGGTGTCGTCTTACAATACACCGGCCGGCTGGGCTTTGGTAAAATTGGGTGAGATGATCGGAAAGTAAAGGAGATGCGGTGCATATGAAACTCATCGGGATAGGCGATCTCCTGATACCGGCACGGTATATCGAGGAAGGATTTGCGGGATATCGGCAGAAAGGCGTGCAGATCGAGGTGCTCGACTGGCCGCTGAAAGATTATGAGGAACTGCAGGGGATCAATCTGCAGGTGGAGACGCAGGGGAGCGAAGTCTATGACGTACCGGACGCGCTCATCAAGAAGTTGCGTGATGCGGAGATCCTCATTACGCAGTTCTGTCCGATTACAAAGAAGGTTCTGGATGCCTGCACGAAGCTCCGATTTATTGGTGTTCTGCGCGGCGGATATGAAAATGTGAATGTGACATACGCGGCGCAGAAAGGCGTCACCGTTTACCATACCCCGGGGCGCAATGCGACTGCTGTCGCTGATTTCACCATCGGAATGATTCTGAGCGAATGCCGCAATATTGCACGTGCGCATGCAAATCTGAAAGCGGGGCGTTGGGTTCGCGACTATGTGAATGCTGCGACGGTACCCGATCTGGAGGATAAGACCGTTGGCATCATCGGTATGGGGCAGATCGGTCGGAAGGTTGCCAAGAGGCTGCATGGATTCGATGTGCGGATACTCGGCTACGATCCCTATGCGGACACATTGCCGGATTACGTTGTACGCGCTTCTTTGGACGAACTGCTTGAACAAGCAGATTTTGTGACAATACACGGCCGCCTTACCGACGAGACGAAGGGGATGATGAACGCGCATGCTTTCTCCTTGATGAAGCCGACAGCATATTTCATCAACACGGCGCGTGCCGGACTTGTCGACGAAGCAGCTCTGTATGCGGCGCTGAAGGAAAGACGAATTCAGGGAGCGGCGTTGGATGTCTTTGAGCATGAGCCGCTCAAAGAGGATGATCCCTTGGTCGGTCTTGATAACGTTACCATCACACCTCATTTGGCAGGAGGTACCGTAGATGCCTTCCTGCATTCGCCCGTATTGCTTGCCCGCGAGATGGAGGGGGCGCTCTCCGGCGATCTGACATCGCGCTACATCGTGCGGCAGAAATGAGGTGTGCGATGGATTTCGGATTACAGGGAAAAAATGCGCTCGTGGTCGGAGGCACGAAGGGGCTCGGGCGAGCGACCTGTGAGCTCTTTGCGCAGGAGGGCACGAACGTCATTGCAGTCAGCCGGCATGGGGATGAATGTGCCGCACTTGCAGCTGACCTGCGGGACAGATATGGAATACGTGCCGCAGGTCTTGCATGCGATCTGAGCGGCAGCAATCGCGGTGATATTGTGCGTGAGGCACTTGCGGCGTTCGGCACACTGGATATACTCGTCAATGCTGCGGGCATCTGGCCGCAGGCCTATGTCCTCAATATGGAGGAGGAGGATTTCCGCCATACCATCGAGGTCAATCTGATCAGTCCATTTGTCCTGTGTCGTGATTTTGCTCGGTATCTGGTCGCTCAGAAGAGGTCGGGGAAGATTGTGAACGTTGTGTCACAGGCGGCGTTTACCGGGTCAACAACGGGACACGCGCACTATGCGGCTTCCAAGGGCGGACTGGTATCCTTTACGGTGTCGCTTGCACGCGAGCTTGCGCCGCATGGTGTCAATGTCAATGCAGTTGCGCCCGGGATTATGGATACGCCCATGATTCACGAGGTGCTGAAGACATGCAGAGAGTATTACTGTCAGCGAATTCCACTGGGCAGAGTCGCAGAGCCGGAGGAAGTCGCGTACAGCATCCTGTTCTTGTGCTCGAATAAGGCGGACTATCTGACGGGAATCACGCTGGACGCCACGGGCGGCATGCTGATGAGGTAAAGACACGAAAGGAGGGGCTGTCATGGCAAAATATTTAATCGGAATCGATGCCGGCAACACATCGAGCAAGGCGGTCATTTTTGATGAAGCGGGAAAGGTGGTCGCTTCGTCCTCGACGAAAAGCTCCGAGCGCATGCATCTTGCGCCGCGCGGCAGAGGATTTGAGGAGTTCGATGTCGATGAGCTCTGGCACATGGTATCGCAGTGCATCAAGCGGGCGATCGAGAAGTCCGGTGTCGCGGCAGAGGATATTGCCGGTATAGGGATTACTTCTTTTGGCAACGGCATCGTATTCCTCGATGAAAAAGGTTGGTCCATTGCGCCCGGGTGTTTTTCGCAGGATTATCGTGCCAATGATATTATCGCGCTGTATCAGCGGGAGGGCACCTATGATAAGATCAACCGCATGGTGCATGGAACGCTGTTTGCAGGAGAGCCGGGACCGATCCTGCGTTGGTACAAGGAGCACGAGCGTGCTGTTTATGACAGAATCGGCAGCGTGCTGATGTTCAAGGACTATCTGATGTATCGTCTGTCCGGCAAGTTTGCTACGGATCTCAATGTTTTCGGCGGATCCTTTATGGTCGATATGGATACGATGGAGTACTCGGAAGAACTGATGAATCTCTATGGTATTCCGGAGATGATCGACAAGCTGCCGACACTGTATTCGAGTCCGGAGCAGATTGTCGGCACTGTGACGAAGGATGCGGCAGAGCTGACCGGCCTCCGAGAGGGCACTCCGATCGCCGCAGGCATGATGGATATTCTGGCGAGTCTTGTCGGAGCAGGAGCAACGGGCGAAGGCGTGATTACGTCCATTGCCGGCTCGTGGTGCATTAACGAGACGCATTCAGATCGTGTGATACCGAATGCATCGAGCAATATGCCGTATATTCACAAAAACGAATACCTGAACTGTTCGTATACGGGGGCATCCGCGACGAACTACGAATGGTTCCATCACGTACTCGGAGATAAGGCGCGGCTGGCTGCCGTCTATGAACAGCGCGACTATTATGATGTGCTGAACGAATGGATTCTAAAGGCGGAGCCAAATATGGATACGCCGTACTTCCAGCCGTTTGTCGCCTCGCCCAGCATCCATGTGAATGCGCGCGCAGGGTTCAGCAACATCAATACGCACACATCTTACGGAGAACTGTGCTATGCGGTTGTCGAAGGGATCGCGTTTATTCACAAACATCACATTGACTTTCTTATTGCTGCCGGACTGCCCGCAACGCTCATCCGATTGACGGGAGGAATGGCAAAGAGCCCTGTGTGGACGCAGATCTTTGCCGATACCATGAACCTGCCGGTCGAAGTCGTAGAGTGTGATGAGACGGGGGCGCATGGCGTTGCCATCGTTGCTGGCATCGGTGCGGGCGTATACAAGAGTTATGAAGAAGCGTTCGAGCGCTCGGTCAAACTGAAGGCGCCGGTCGTTCCAAATCCGGAAAAGGTCGTGTTCTATCAAAAGCGATATGCCCAGTGGCAGCGGCTGAACCGTCATTTGTTGGCGTACTGGGGTGAGAAGCAGGATGGCTAGGACATTTGTGCTGATCCCCTCCGTGCGGGACATACGGAATTTGGACAAAGCACTGAAATCGGAGCGGGGCGAAATCCTGCTGAGCACGGTATCTCATATCGGAAATCTTGCCGAGCTTACGACACTATGTCATAAGAATGGGAAGGAAGTCGTTGTCAACCACGAGCTCATTGGCGGTCTCGGAACGGATACAATTGCCTTTGAGATGCTGAAGAAAGCCTACAAGGTGGATGCCGTCATCGGCTCGAATGTATACCAGGTCAGTAGGGCGAAGGCAGTCGGGCTAAAGACCATTTGGAGGATTGCGCTCCTAGATTCCCTGTCGTTGGAGATGGCTTTCCGATCCATTGAGGTGACAAAGCCGGATGCCATCGAGCTCAGACCTGCAATCTGTGCATATGAGTTTCTTGATGCATTCCGCAAAGTGTTTTCCGGTAAGATTTTTGCAAGCGGTTTTGTCAGTCGGGCTGATTTTGCACAGCGACTCTATCAGCGCGGATTTGATGGGATTATGACGAGTTCGCAGACGATGTGGGACTGGAATGCAGCTGACTGAAGTGGCGAGGAGGGATCTATATGCCTTTGGTAAATATGAAGAAGATGTTGGCAGACGCGAGAACGGGCAAATATGCTGTCGGTGCATTTGATGTGAGCAACCTTGATATGGCACTGGCTGTCACGGAGGTTGCGGAAGAAAAGAAATCGCCGGTCATCTTGATGGGGTTGGCTGTTGATCTTGCGGGTGATCGGCTTTCCTATTGGCTCGGTTATTTGCGCAAAATTGCCGAGGCAGCAACCGTTCCTGTTGCAATCCATCTCGATCACGCCGTGGACCTTTCGTTTATCAAGCGTTGCATCGACGGCGGTTTTTCTTCCGTGATGTTTGACGGCTCTATGCTGCCTTTGGAGGAGAATGTTCAAAAGACAAGCGAGGTCGTCGCGTATGCACATCGTTTCGATGTCAGCGTAGAAGCGGAGCTCGGTCATGTGGGAGACGGCATTGTAGGGAGCAGCGAGATCGGTGCTGCGAAGAAGGATACCTTTGACAATCCCGATGACTTTCTTACACAGCCGAATGAATTGACAGATTTTATCGATCGCACGCAGGTGGACTGCATTGCCGTCGCAGTGGGAACGGCGCACGGACTTTACGTGCACAAGCCGAAGATCCATTTTGAACGGCTGCAAGAGCTGAACGCAATATCGACTGTGCCGATGGTGATGCATGGCGGCTCGGGAACGCCGGATGAGCTGATTCGTAAATCCGTTGCAAACGGCATATGCAAGCTGAATATCTTTTCTGAGATGCTGACCGCGTTCAACGGAGCACTCAAGGCGGAATTGGAGAGCGCGGAGCATTTGGCGATTTGGCCGCACCAGCTTTATCAGAAGCCGCTTGCAGCCTTGCAGGAGGTCGTGCGGCAGAAGATCGATCTGGTCGGTTCGGCAGGAAAGGCTTGAGGCTCCATTTGTGACATGGGAGTCCCTGCCGCAGTATCGGCAGGAGACTCGTCAGAAATATGGGGGTGTTGATTATGGAAAAAACAAAAATCCTTTGTGTTGCGGATGGCGGCATTACCGTGCAGATGATGGAAGAACTACGCGCATTGGAGAAATTTGGCGCGGAGATCACCATCGTCGAAGATAAAGATATGTATGCAATGGGGCCGATTACGGATCGTATGACGCTCATTGAACATAAGGGGATCGATGCTGCTCCCACATGTGAGGCTCTGTTGGAAAACTGTGCGGATAAGGATATTCTTGTCGTGCATGTCGCGTCCATCAACAAAGAGGTTATCGAGAAGGCAAAGCATCTTAAGGTGGCAGCTGTTCTACGCGGCGGTTACGAGAATGCAGATGTTCCTCTCTTAACGGAGAAGGGCGTAAAGCTCATCAATGCGCCGTGGCGGAGTGCAAATGCGGTTGCCGATTTCACGGTCGGCATGATGATTGCAGAGAACAAGAATATTGCGCGCAGTCATCACCTCCTCATGGAAGGAAAATGGTGCAAGAAGTACGATAACCAGAGTTACATTCATGATATGCGCAAGATGACCGTTGGCATCATCGGCTATGGATACATCGGTCAGCGCGTGAGAATGCGTCTGCAGGGATTTGAATGTAAAGTTCTTGTTCATGACCCGTATGCCGATCCAAAACAGTTCGCCGATCACAATGTCGAATTCGTAGCGCTGGATGAACTGTTGCGTCAGTCGGATATGGTGACGCTTCATCTGCGGCTCTCGGAAAAGACGGAGCACTTCATCGGCAAGGATGAACTGTCCAAAATGAAGTCGACCGCATATCTCATCAATACGGCGCGTGCAGGTTTGGTCGATACGGCAGCCTTGGCAGACGCATTGCGGGATCATATGATTGGCGGCGCAGCCATCGATGTGTATGATGTGGAACCGCTGCCTGCGGATCATCCGTATTTGCGGCTTTCCAATATTACGCTGACGAGTCATCTTGCGGGCACCTCGTGCGATACCATGATGACCTCTGTGGAGATCGGACTGGAAGACCTGAAGCGGTATCTGACTGGGGAAGAGATGATTAATATTCGTAATTAACGAGTCCCAGCTACTGTCGATAAGCATGTGTTTATCGGCAGTAGTTTTTTTATACTCCAATTGAACTTTGTGCCGATCTATCGAAATCGATGGACCCTTGATACATTTCGCTTGCCACTACGCCGCTTACTGTGCTATGATAGACGGAAATAATTCATATGAGTGAAGGAAGGAGCTTTTTCTTGCTCACGCTTTTAATGGTACTTGATGCAATCGTTGCGATCATTCTCATCGCGTCCGTGCTCGGGCAGGAGGCGAAGTCTGCCGGCATGGGCGGTCTCGACGGCGGCGGAGATACGGTATTCTCGGGTAAGGCGCGCGGGATGGATGCGCTGCTCGCGCGTGTGACCATCGTCTTCGCGATTTTGTTCGGTGTGATTACGATCGTGATTGCGCGGATGTCGAGTTGACGAATATCCCTGTTGCCGTCTCAGCGGTGCAGGGATTTTTTCAGGTGGAAAACATGTCGGAGAGAAGGGAGAAATCGTCATGCATCTTGAGGGAGCGGAGCCGTTTTTGCTGCCCGGTGGGGCGCATGGCGTGCTCCTCATACACGGATTCACGGGGCTGCCGGCAGAGCTGCGCCTCATGGGAGAATATCTGAACGCACGCGGCTTTACCGTGCTTGCCATTCGGCTCGCAGGGCACGGGACGACGGTCGAGGATCTGAGCCGCATGGAGCATGAGGACTGGATGGACTCTGTGCGCGACGGCTCTGCCATCCTCAGCGGCGTGTGTGAGCAAGTCTCCGTGGTTGGGCATTCGATGGGCGCGGTTTTTGCCATGCTCCTCTCCGTCGAGACGGACGTCGCCCACGTTGTGAGCCTCGGTGCACCCATCATGATCGCACCCGAGCAGGGGATCGAGCATCTGCCGACGCGTGAGGCGTGCGTGGATCGCTATGTGCCGAAGGCGCGGCGGAGGCTTCAGAATGTGCCGTGCGGTGCGAACAATACGTATCGGCGCATGCCGCTCGTTTCCATCCACGAGATGATGGATGTCATCGCGATCCTCTGTGGGCAGATTGCGAAGGTTACGGCACCCATCCTGATCGTGCACGGGGAGCGCGATCACACGGCAGATCCGAAGAGCGCGGACTATCTCTATGAGAACGTCCGAAGCCCACGGTGCGAGAAATACATTCTGCCGGATGCGGGGCATTTGCTGCCGCTCGATTTGGGGATCCGGGAGCGTGTCTTTGCGCGTACGGCATCATTCCTGCTGGATGAATCGGAATAGGAACGGAAAAAAGAGGGACATATGGAACAGGAACAATTGGATACGTTGAAAGAGAGAATTCACGCCTTTATGCGGGAGGACGCCTATCGCCCGCTGCCGGCGGCGGAGGTTCTCACGGGACTCGGACTCTCCGCTGAGGAGGAGCCGCTTCTTTCGTCTGCACTCATGGCGCTCGAGGCGGAGGGAGCGATCATTCGGAACCGCAGCGGACTTTACGGACTGCCGAGCCGCATGAACCTCGTCGTGGGGCGGCTCTCCATGTCGCCCAAGGGATTTGGTTTTATCATCCCTGACGTGCGCGCAACGGAGGATGAGTCGGATGTATTTGTGCCCGGCTCTGCGCTTGCGACCGCCATGCACGGCGATCGCGTCGTGGCGCGTGTGACCCCGTCCGAGATGCCGGGACGTGCACGCGAGGGCGAGATCATCCGCATCCTTGAACGTGCGAATACGCATATTGTCGGCACGTTTGAGCGCAGCAAGGCATTCGGCTTCGTCACGCCTGACAGCGCGAAGATCGGGCGCGACATCTTCATTCTGAAAAAGGACTTCGGCGGCGCAAAGACGGGCAGCAAGGTGGTCGTAGAGATCACGAAGTGGCCCGAGGAGCGGCGCAGCGCCGAGGGACGTGTGGTCGAGGTGCTCGGCAAGACGGGGGATCCCGGTGTGGATGTGCTCGCTGTGATGCGCGCCTATGACCTTGACGAAGCATTCCCGCCCGCCGTGGCAGAGGCAGCCGCGCGCTGCCCCGAGAACCCGCTGCCCGAGGAGTATGCAGGGCGGCGTGACCGCCGTGATTTCCCCATTGTCACGATCGACGGCGAGGATACGAAGGACATCGACGACGGCATTTACGCATATGAGAAGGACGGCGGATTCTTCCTCGGCGTCTACATCGCCGATGTGAGTCACTATGTCCGCATGGGCGAGCCGCTGGATGTGGAGGCAGCGCGGCGCGGCACGAGTGTCTATCTCGTTGACCGCGTCATACCCATGCTGCCGAAGGAACTCTCGAACGGGATCTGCAGCCTGAACGAGGGCGTTGATCGCCTCTCGATGGCGTGTGAGATGGAGATCGGTGCGGACGGTGAGGTAAAAAGCTACGAGATTGTGCCGTGTGTGATTCACGTCGCACGTCGGCTGACCTATACACTGGTGAATAAAATCCTTGCGGGGGAGGAGCCGTTTGTTTCGGATAACGAGGACATTCGCCCAATGCTTGGGACGCTGCGCCGTCTGCGTGAGATACTCCGTGCGAAGCGTCATCGCCGCGGCTCCATTGACTTTGAGCTGCCCGAGATCAAGGTGAAGCTCGACGCGGAGGGGCATCCCGTCGCGCTCGTGAAGCGCACGGGTTCGATCGGTGAGTCCATCATCGAGGAGTGTATGCTCATCGCGAATGAGACGGTTGCGCGCCACATGGAGCTGAAGGAGGAGCCGTTCATCTATCGTGTGCATGAAACGCCGAACGCCGAGAAGATCGAGCGCTTTCAGAGTCTTCTCGCCGCGCTCGGGCTGCGGCTGAACGTCGATGAGGATGGCAAGGTGCGCCCGCGCGACATTCAGGCTGTCCTCGACCGTGTGAAGGGCGCGCCCGAGGAGCGCATCATCGGCGCGGTTGCACTGCGCTCCATGCAGCAGGCGCGCTATTCGACGCAGAGCCTCGGACATTTCGGGCTTGCCGCACGCTACTACACACATTTTACTTCGCCCATCCGCCGCTATCCCGATCTCCTTGTGCACAGACTCCTGCGCGAGACCTTTGCGACGGGGCATATTGACCCGGAGAAGCGGGAGCGGCTGCGCGCGATGCTGCCGGAGGCGGCGGAACACTCCTCCGCGCGTGAACGCATCGCCATCGAGGCAGAGCGCGAGACGACGGATATGAAGAAGATCGAGTATATGGCGCAGTTCGTCGGTGAGACGTTCGAGGGTGTTGTCAGCGGCGTTACCGCGTTCGGCATCTTCGTCGAACTCGAGAACGGCGTTGAGGGACTTGTGCACGTCTCCACGATGATCAACGATTACTACAGCTACATCGAGGAGCAGTATGCGATGGTCGGCGAACGCACGGGCGCACGCTACCGCCTCGGCGACACGGTGACCATCATCATCACGCGCGCCGACGTGCAGGCGCGGACGCTCGACTTCGTGTTGAAGGACAACGGTGTCTATGAGCCGAACATGGCGACGCCTGTAAAGGCTCCGGCAAAGCCCAAGGCGGATGAAAAAACGACCTCTTCGGGCGGACGCGGACGCCGCTCACGCAAAAAGAAGAACGACCGCAAGAGTGAGCCCATCATCGCCGATATTGACGTGACACCTGCCGAGCGCCGCAAGAAGACACGCGGCGCGCACGGTACACACGGCAAGCGTGCGCAGGAGGGCGAGCGTGCGGCGCGCAAGGCAGCTGCGAGTGTCCCTGCAAAGCCGCGTGCCGCAGCGTCCAAAGCGGACGGCGGGCGCGGACAGCGTCCCACGCAGAATGGCGGTGATCGTCGTGATCGTGCACGCGGCGGCAGAGGGAATGATCGCTACGGTGACGAGCGCGAGCCGCGCGACTACCACCGCGTCAGGGTGACGGGCCTCAACAGCGCCGTCTGGCCGGATCCACCGGGCTACCGTGCGCAGCGACCGGAGGCGGAGACAACCGAGAAGCCGCGCCGTGCCCCACGTCCCGCGCGCCGTATGAATCGCAAAACCGAGGGCGGGACGGGGAACGCCGAGTGAGGAATTTCTATGGGGAAGAAGAACGAAAGCATTAAGATCGCCTGCGAGAACCGCAAGGCGCGGCATGACTATTTCATCCATGAGACCTATGAGGCGGGCATTGAGCTCGTGGGAACGGAGGTCAAGTCCCTGCGCGCAGGACGCGCGAATCTGCGCGACAGCTACGCCTACATCAAGAACGGGGAAGTATTCCTCG
>ERZ773014.331-NODE-331-length-32699-cov-7.866469_pt1 | contig 32699 bp, 20 predicted proteins | sample MGYA00580841_ERZ773014 | MGnify/ENA primary metagenome ERZ773014 (study PRJEB29015, sample SAMEA2737989) | human oral metagenome | biome: human oral; feature: human-associated habitat; material: dental | place: China | collected 2067 ... | reverse complement strand
GAAACAATAAAGCAAAATTCAATCAACAAAAGAATTTCTGAGAATAAAAGAATGAAGTATCAGAGAAAATAACTACATTTGTAGTTGTGCACTTTCGTTTGACAACGTACATCATTTTAAAAAGAGACTACACAATTATACTATATTCAACAATTGAGTTATATATTACATAAGATATTCAAATATGAAAAAAATATATATTATTTCAATAGTAGTTTTTATTATGCTGTCCTGCATGGCCTCTTCGCCTCAACAGAGTCTGCAATCCCGATTATTTGGTTTTTGGGCGCCAAGTGGTGATGAGGTTACTGTGTTAAAAATCGATAAGGATAGTTTGTATTATGTAGATGAATATCCTATTGTGGCAATACCTTATCAGTTTGCAGGCGATAGTATGACTATAGACGCTGATGGAACAACTATCGTACAACATATTTCATTTCGCAAGGATACGCTCGTTATGAAAAATCAGTGGGGCGACGTTAGTCGTTTTGTACCTGTTAAATAAGCTGTTAATCGTATATAATATAGTTCCTTTTAATGAAAAAGAAAGATATAATCTCAATAATTCAAGATAATGATATTTCTGAATATTATTCCTTGAAGAATTTATGTATTGAGACCTCTGCAAAACCTCATATAGATAGCGAAATCATAAATATAACTCATTGATTATCAATAGTAGCTTTTGAGTGTAAAAAGACTTTTGCAGAGGTCTCCACTTATAATTCGTAATTCGTCGGACTCATGTTATATTAACAAATTGAGTTTACTGTAAAGTGGTTATATTTTTATTTATATAAGAATTTCTTGAGTAGTCCATAAATCACTTTCTTATGGTAATGTTTGGAAAAATAAGGTATTTTTATGTCGTATTATTAGGTATATTCGTGGATAATGCGTAAATTTGCGTCCCGTAATTTGCGAAAACAAAAACATAATATAAAAATAAAACAGCAAGATGAATATTTCATTTGAAATTGCAGACAAGGTGAATGGTCTGTTGACCCTCACCGTAGAAGAGGCCGATTATCAGGAGAATGTTGAGAAAGCGTTGAAAGACTTCCGTAAGAAGGCTAATTATCCTGGTTTCCGTCCAGGCATGGTTCCTATGGGACTGATTAAAAAGCAATATGGTGCATCGGCCAAGATGGATGCCATTAACAAGCTCATTGGTGAGCAGATTTATAAATATGTGCAAGACAACAAAATTCAAATGCTTGGCGAACCTTTGCAACACGAAGGTCAAGAGCCCCAAGATTTGGAAAAGCCTGCACCTTATACGTTCCAGTTTGATATTGCTGTGGCACCCGAATTCAGCATCGAACTCAATGGCCACAACAAGATCGACCATTACACCATCACGGTTGATGATGCGTTGATTGACCGTCAGGTCGACATGTTCGCTTCTCGTTTGGGCAGCTTTGAAAGCGTTGATAGCTATGAAGACAACGACATGTTGAAAGGCGATTTGCGCGAGCTCGATGAGAAGGGCAATACCAAAGAAGGAGGTTTGACCGTTGAAGCTGCATCGGTGATGCCCAATTACATTAAGAACGAAGCACAAAAGGCACTTTTCAATGGGGCAAAGAAGGGCGACATCGTCACGATGAATCCTCGTGAGGCTTATGAAAACAATGCTGAGTTGGCTGCCTTCTTAAAAGTGAAGGAAGAAGAGTTGGGCAACTACACGGGCAACTTTAGCTATCAGATTACCGACATTCAGCGCTATAAGAAGCATGCTGTTGACCAAGAATTGTTTGACAGAACGTTTGGTGAAGGCGAAGTTAAGAGCGAGAAAGCATTCCGTGAGCGAATTGCTGAAGGTTTGAAAGAACAGCTTTCGGTTGACGCCGACTACAAGTTTATTCAGGATGTTCGCGCTTATTGTGAAAAGAAAGTGGGTGATTTGCAATTCCCCGATGCTCTTTTGAAGCGCATCATGCTGAACAACAATAAGGAACGCGGTGAGGAATTTGTGGAGAAGAATTATGCCAACAGCCTTAAAGAACTCACTTGGCGCCTGATTAAAGACCAGCTTGTGGCTGCACACAATATCAAAGTTGACGACAAAGACGTGTTGGAAGCTGCCAAAGAAACGGCTCGTGTACAGTTCGCACAATATGGCATGAATAATGTTCCAGACGATTATGTGGAGAACTATGCCAAGGAAATCATGAAGAAACGTGAGAATGTGGATGGTTTAGTTGACCGCGCTTCAGATATTAAGCTCTGCGAAGCATTGAAGAAAGTGGTGAAACTGAATGAAAAAGAAATCTCTCTTGAGGACTTCAATAAGATGATGAGCGAATAGTTTTTGTAAAAAAACTAACCCGATAAGAAAGGTTATCGACTTTTTTTATTATCTTTGTGTGAGTAAAGTGCCATGCCGATGTGAAATCATTGGCATAGTCTTTGCAAAGAAGATAAGAGAAAAAGGTTGATAACCTTTATTTTTTTATACAAATGATCAGTAAAGGAATAAGTATGAATAACGATTTTAGGAAATATGCTACGAAGCATTTAGGCATGAATGGTATGGTGCTTGACGATGTAATGAAGGCGCAGGCACAATATCTTAATCCTTATATTTTGGAAGAGCGTCAGCTCAATGTGACACAGATGGACGTATTCTCGCGCTTGATGGCCGACAGAATTATTTTCTTAGGTACAGAGATTGACGACTATACGGCTAACACTATATCGGCACAATTGCTCTATTTGGACTCGGTAAACGATGCGGGTGACATCTCTATCTACATCAATAGTCCTGGTGGAAGTGTGACAGCCGGTTTAGCCATTTACGACACTATGCAGTTTGTGAGCAGCGATGTTGCTACCATTTGCACGGGCATGGCTGCTTCGATGGCTGCCGTTTTGTTGGTTTCTGGCCAAGAAGGTAAGCGCTCGGCCTTGAAGCATAGCCGCGTGATGATTCATCAACCTTTGGGCGGTGTGCAAGGGCAGGCTTCGGATATTGAGATTGAAGCAAAAGAAATTCAAAAGTTTAAGAAAGAACTCTACACCATTATTTCAGAACATTCGCACACACCTTTTGAGAAGGTTTGGCAAGATAGCGACCGCAATTATTGGATGACTGCTGAAGAGGCCAAGGCCTATGGCATGATTGATCAGTTGTTGGTGCGCAAGAAAGATGGTCCGGTTGGTAACGAAACGACAACAAATGGCGGGGAGAAATAAAAACATGGCAAAGAAAGTATGTAGTTTCTGTGGGCGCGGCGAGAACGAAGTTCCGTTGCTCATTACGGGCGTGAACGGCTATATTTGTGCCGACTGTGCGCGTCAGGCCTACGAGATTGTGCGCTCTGCCACACGTGCTTCGGGTGGCAGAATGGACGATTTCGAAGAGGAAGAAGTGATTGAAAAGCCCATTGACACTTTCGAATGGAAGAAAGTTCCCAAGCCTAAAGATATCAAAAAATATTTAGATGAATACATCATTGGGCAGGATGAAGCCAAGCGTTTCCTGTCGGTGGCGGTCTACAACCATTACAAACGGTTGCAACAACCCATGGACGATGACGGGGTGGAGATTGAAAAAAGTAACATTATCATGGTGGGCACCACGGGAACAGGCAAGACCTTGCTGGCGCGCACCATTGCAAAATTGCTGCAAGTGCCTTTCACCATTGTCGACGCTACGGTGTTTACCGAAGCGGGTTATGTGGGCGAAGACGTGGAAAGCATCTTGAGCAGGTTGCTGCAAGTGGCCGACTATAATGTTGAAGCCGCACAACATGGCATCGTGTTTATCGACGAAATCGACAAGATTGCCCGCAAGAGCGACAACCCATCCATCACGCGTGATGTGAGCGGTGAGGGGGTTCAGCAAGGACTTTTAAAGCTGCTCGAAGGCACGATGGTGAATGTTCCGCCCAAGGGTGGCCGCAAACATCCCGATCAGGACTATATTCATGTGGATACACGCAACATTCTTTTCATCTGTGGCGGTGCTTTCGACGGCATCGAACGCAAGATTGCACAGCGACTGAACACGCGTGTTGTGGGCTACAATGCCGTGCAGAACGTGGCCAAGATTGATAAAGATAATCTCATGAAGTATGTGCAACCCACCGACCTCAAGGCGTTTGGTTTGATACCCGAGATTATCGGTCGTTTGCCCGTGCTGACCTATTTAAACCCGTTAGACCGCGAAGCTTTGCGCCGCATCTTGATAGAACCGAAAAATTCTATCATCAAGCAGTATGTGAAGCTGTTTGAGATGGACGGCATTCGCCTGTCGTTTGACGACGATGCGCTCGATTTCATTGTCGACAAGGCGGTGGAATATAAATTAGGTGCGCGCGGTTTGCGTTCTATTGTAGAATCGGTGATGATGGATGCGATGTTTGAAATTCCGTCCGAACGAAAGAAAAAATTCACCGTTACGTTGGATTATGCTAAGAAGCAAATGAATAAATCGCATTTAAGACAATTAGATGTAACGGCCTAACGGCGGCGTGTGGGGCAATGGTTGCCGCCATTGTTCCCCATGCATCCAAGGGCAGCACCCATCAAAGGTAATGAACTTATAGACAAACGCAACCTATGACAACGAACGCTAATCTTGCAAAGCAGTTGAAACACTATTTTGGTTTCGACCAATTTAAAGGTGATCAAGAGGCTATTATTCAAAATTTGATGGCCGGCAACGACACCTTTGTGCTCATGCCGACAGGAGGTGGCAAGAGCCTTTGCTACCAGTTGCCGTCGCTTTTGATGGAGGGCACCGCCATTGTGGTGTCGCCTTTGATTGCTTTGATGAAAAATCAGGTCGACGTGATGAACAGTTTGAGCGACGAACCTTGTTTGGCGCATTGTCTCAATTCGTCGCTTACGAAGACCGCTGTGCAGAAAGTGATGGACGATATTCGCAGTGGTCGCACCAAACTACTGTATGTAGCGCCCGAGTCTTTGACCAAGGAAGAGACCGTAGCGTTTTTGCAAACCATCAAGATTTCGTTTTATGCCGTAGACGAAGCCCATTGTATTTCGGAATGGGGGCACGATTTCCGTCCTGAATATCGCAACATCCGCCCCATCATCAACCGCATAGGCAACGCACCTGTCATTGCACTCACGGCCACAGCTACCGACAAAGTGCGCAGCGACATCAAGAAAAGTCTCGGCATAGCTGATGCGAAGGAGTTTCGCAGTTCGTTCAACCGTCCCAACCTTTATTATGAGGTGCGGCCCAAAACCAACGACATTGACAAGCAAATCATTAAATTCATTCGGCAAAATGCAGGCAAGAGTGGCATCATCTACTGTTTGTCGCGCAAAAAAGTGGAGGAGTTGGCCGAGATTTTGCGGGCCAACGACATCAAAGCCGCACCCTATCATGCAGGTTTAGAGAGTGGCGTGCGTTCACAAACGCAAGACGATTTTCTCATGGAGCGGCTCGATGTCATCGTGGCTACCATTGCTTTTGGCATGGGCATTGATAAGCCCGACGTGCGCTTTGTCATCCACTATGACATCCCAAAGAGTCTCGAAGGCTACTATCAAGAGACGGGACGCGCAGGCCGAGATGGCGGCGAAGGGCAGTGTATCGCCTTCTATGCGCAGAAAGATTTGAAGAAATTAGAGAAGTTTATGGAAGGGAAGCCCGTGGCCGAGCAAGACATTGGCCGGCAGTTGTTGCAAGAGACGGCCGCCTATGCCGAGTCTTCCGTCTGCCGACGTCGCATGCTGTTGCATTATTTTGGCGAAGAATATCCCTACGACAACTGCCATAATTGCGACAACTGTCTCCATCCCAAGGTGCAGATTGAAGCCGGAAATGCCTTGCTGATTGTCTTGCAGGCGGTGCGCGATTTGAAGGAAAAGTTCCGCCAAGAATATGTCATTGACTATGTGAAAGGGCGTGCCACCGACGACATTGTGTCGCATCATCATGACGAGCTTCCCTCGTTTGGTGCAGGCGAAGACGAAGATGCCAAGCATTGGAATCCCGTCATTCGGCAGGCCATCATTGCGGGCTACCTCCGCAAAGACGTTGAGAACTATGGGTTGTTGAAGCTCACGGCCGCCGGAAAACGCTTTCTCAAGGCGCCCACGTCGTTTAAGATTGTCGAAGATGCCGAGTTTAATGGCGAATATGATGAGGAGGCCGACGACCCGACAGTCGTTGCACTCGACCCCGAACTCTATGCCATGCTCAAGGACTTGCGCAAGTCAATGGCCGCCAAATTAGGTGTTCCGTCCTATGTGATCTTCCAAGAAAGTTCGTTAGAGCAGATGGCAACCATCTATCCTGTCACCATCGAAGAGCTGCAACAGGTGCAGGGTGTGGGCGTGGGGAAAGCCAAACGCTATGGCGGCCCGTTCTTAGAACTCATCGCAAAGCATTGCCGCGACAACCAAATTGAGCGTCCGGGCGAGCTGCGTGTGCGCACCGTGGCCAAGAAGAGTGCCACGAAAGTGAAGATTATCCAGAGCATCGACCGCCAATTAGCCTTGGATGACATTGCTGAAAGTTTGGGCATGTCGTTCGACGAACTGCTGGATGAGTTGGAGGCAATCGTGTATAGCGGCACGAAAATCAACATTGAATATTTCATCAGAGATGTGATGGACGACGAACACATCGACGATATCTACGACTATTTCACCGAGAGTGAGACCGACGATTTGCGCGTGGCTGTGCGCGAATTGGGGGGCGATTACACCGACGAAGAGATACGTCTTGTGCGCATCATGTTTATCTCTGAAATGGCCAACTGATGCCTTTCCGCTCTTCATCGCGTTCCATTGTGCGCAAGGGGCACGCGATGGCATGGCTGAAGGCCTAAAGCATTTGCTTGGCAACGTCTACGGTTATCGCTAAGACGCTCCTGATGAAAGGATATTTCTGACGCATCATTTCATAATCGGGGCCCGAAGTGAGAAACTTTGCACGCCCTTCTATGCGGAAGCCTGTGCCCTGGTAGCCGTTGAAGCCCTCAACGTCACGTGTTCCTAATGCGAGAAGAACGCGGTCGTTCACCTCAACATTGGCTTCGGTCTGCTTCATTCCGGCCGCGGGAATGAGAATTCTTTCATCATCGGTCACCACCAAATAGCTGTTCCAAGTGCACGTCAAGTGGGGCTCTGTATGCCCCCACGATACGATTGAAACGACACCTTCATGGCGAATAACATCGAAAAACTTTTCTGTAAGCATTTTAATTTCTTTATTTTGTTAAACAGGTGGGCAAAGGTACGAAATAAAAGGGAGACTCTGCTGCCGTTGCTTTGGTAATTTGTCGGCTGGAAATCGTTCCCGCGCCATGCGGCGACGATAAGATGATAGCGATATGGTTTCTGCGCCGGACGGCGATAGGAAACGCTTTCTTCAAAAGGTAAATGATAAGGTTGTTAACAAAAAAAAACAACGGACTGTTGCGTTTTGTGCCATTTTTCTTTTAACTTTGCGAGACTTATCGGCCACGCGTGATAGAAGATGAAAGACGTCTTCTTTGCCGAGCCACCTATTTTAATATGCTAACACAACATCAACATGCAAAAAATGCTTCTCCTTTTCGTCCTCTTCATGGTGCAGACCGTGCACGGACAAACCCTGTCGGGCACCGTTTCTGACGTGCATCATGCCCCCATTGCCTTTGCCAACATCGTGGTGTTATCGCCCGACGACTCCACTTTCGTCAGCGGAACCACCAGCCAAGCCGACGGCTCCTTCACACTCACTTCCATTCAGAAGGGGCAACTGCTCAAGGTGTCGTGCATCGGTTACGAGCCGTTCACAACCATTTATGGCGGCACATCGCCACTGCACATCACCCTTGCCGACGCAACGAAGCTGCTCAGCGAAGTGGTTGTGAAATCGAAGCGCCCGCAGACGCAATTCAAAGGCGAGGGCATGCTGACCACCATTGCCGGCAGCCTCTTGGCCAAAACAACCTCCATGGAGCAACTGCTCAACAACATTCCGCAGGTTTCGGCACGCAACGGTACCCTTGAAGTGTTTGGACGTGGCACGCCCGAGGTCTATATCAACAATCGAAAAATGCAAGACAACAACGAGCTGACGCGCCTTCAGCCCAGCGAAATCAAAACCATTGAGGTGATTACCAACCCCGGTGTGCGCTACAATGCGCAGGTGAAAAGCGTCATCCGCATCACCACCAAGAAGCTCTATGGCGAGGGGTGGGGCATTGATGCGCAAACCAGCGCGGGCATCAACGACCAGACGCGCACCAGTGGAACCGAGACTGTGAACCTCAATTATCGGCAAGCCAAGTGGGAACTGAGCGCCACCCTCTCGGGCAACTACACCCACCGACCCGACGACAAAGACTTTTCGCAACACACCTTCTTAGCCGACATGTGGCAACAAGACACGCATCTCACCCAAGAATACACCAACATCAGCCACTACACGCGCTTGGCCGGCAGCTATCTCTTCAGCGTCAACCACACCCTTGGCGCCAGCATCAGCTATTTTCGCTACGCACGCAACCACGGCGAGGGCGACATGGCCACCACCTCGTTGAAAAACCAACTGCCCATCGACCAGACCGCCACACACTATTCCGCCGCCGAACGCCCGCAAAACGCCTCATCCAACGTCTATTATGTGGGCAAGATCGGCAAAGTCAGTATCGACTTCAACACCGATTTCTTTTGGAGCGGCAGGAAAAGTCAGATGTATAACCACGAGCGCTACACGCCCACCGGCATGCCGACAACCGAGGATTGGGTGAACTCCGACCGTCGCGTCTACGCCCGTTTGCTGGCCTCGAAGCTCGTGGTCGCATGGCCTTTATGCAGCGGCAAATTGACCTTGGGCAGCGAATATTCCACCTCGAAACGCAAGAGCCGATACACCTTGCTGCCCCAACATTTGGTTGACAACGAGCAAAGCCGCATTCGCGAGAACATGACCTCGGCCTTTTTCGACTATACCCGCAACTTCGGCAAGCTCTATCTGCAGGCCGGACTGCGCTACGAATACATTGATTTCAACTACTACGCCCACGGCATCTATCGCCCTGCGCAAAGCAAAAACTATGGCAAATGGTTTCCCTCGTTGACCCTTTCCATGCCCGTGGGCACCACCGAAATGCAACTCACCTATGCCACCGACATCAATCGCCCCACCTATGAGCAGTTGCGCGAGGGCATACAATATGACAACCGCTACACCTACGAGGCGGGCAACCCCTTTTTGCAGCCCACCATCAGCCGCAACCTGGGCTACGCACTGTCGTGGAAATGGCTTTTGTTCAACGCCCAATATGCCCACGTGAGCGACGACATCTACGAGTTCTCGCGCATTTATCGCGGCAATCCGCAGCTGCTGCTCAACCAGCCCGAGAACGTTGCGGGCTACAACCGCTTGCAAACCACCCTCAGCCTGCGCCCGAAATGGGGCATCTGGTCGCCGCGTTTCGAGGCGTCGCTCAGCAAGCAATGGATGCACCTCGACATCCACGAGGGCGCACTGCCCAACCATCCCGTGGCCAGCTTCCGACTCAACAACGTGCTGGATGGAAAATGGGGCACGTTTTCGCTCTTCACTACGCTGCGCACCCGCGGAACCGAAGGCAATGTGTTCTATTGCAAACCACGGTGCACCATCGACCTTTCGCTCTACAAAGCGTTGCTCCAGCAGCGTCTCTCCCTGCAATTCTATGCCTCCAATCTCTTCCATACGGGCAAGGACAGCTATGAGTTTTACAGCGGAACGGCAGTCACCACGCGCGTGACCGAGTTTCCATCTACCGCCTACTGGCTGACCGTGCGCTATCGTTTCAACACCACCAACAGCCGATATAAAGGCACCGGAGCTGGCCAATCGCAGCGCAACCGCATGTAGCGCCCGGCGTTCATCGGAGAAGTTGCCGCCACGAACAGCCCTCCCCGGCACCACCCCTCACGCCATCTTCGCGCTTCACCCCACACACATCGGGGGCGGGAATGCATCACGCACTCCCGCCCCCTTCTTTTTTATGAAATCATATCGATGAAAATACTTGGAAAAGCATTATGCTTCCGGCATCACCGTGGCATCGCCTCGTCCGCCGTCAGGGCTCTTCTCCTTGTCGGACGCGTCATCGCCGCCAGCGTCTTTGCCTTTGCCCGACGCATCGCCGCCTTTGCCACCATCGCCATCTTTGCCTGATGCGCCGTCGTCGCCCAGTTTTTCGTCCTTGGGCTTCAGCGTGGCCGAGCCGCTGCCTTTTGCGCTGGGCTTCGTCTTGACCAACACCAGTTCGCCACCCACGAGCCGCACCCACAGCGTCTTGCCCGAGCTGGCCATGCGTAGTTCGTAGCGCAGTTCGTAGTTGCGGATCAAGGTGCGTCCCGTGAAGGATAGGTCGCCCGCAGCGTGGCCCGTCTTTGCAGCCAACGCCGGCAGCAGCGGGGCGATGCGCCGGTGGTTGCTCTCCAACTCCATCTGCCTGGCAATGGCCTGCTGCGCCTTGCTCACCTTGCGAGCCGTGGCATAGCGGGCGAGCATGGCGTTGAGGTTGCCCACGAGCGTGGCAATCATCAGTTTGTCGGCCACGGTGGTGGCGTAGTAGAAGGCCGCCTCGACGTTGCCGCGCACCTCATAGAACTTTTCGTCGGTCAGCGGGCGCACCGCTTTGGTCGACGTCAGCCCCGATTTGTCGGCATCGTTGATGCGTTTCCGCTCTAACTGTTCAAACTCGTCGTTGGTGGTTTTCAGCATCGCGATGACCGTCGTTAGCCCCAATGCGGCCGTGTCGGCAGGCAGTTTCGCCAAATCCATCAACAACCCGTTCACAAGCAGGCTCTCGGCCTGCAACATCTCCCGTTGAATGCCTTTGTAGGAGTCCATGATGGGCACGAGCCGCTTGGCCGGTTCGCGCAGCGCTTCCACGGGCGAGCGGCGGTTGTTGCGGACGGCCGAGAAGAGCTGTGAAAGGAGCGTGTCGCGGTCGCCGTCCAACCGCCGCATCTTGGCCGTCAGCTCCTTGTCGGGCTGCGCGTTGTTCTGCTCCACTTCCTGCGCAATCAGGTTGTTCCAAGCCTTGAGCAACTCGTCGGTGAGATGCAGTTTCTGCCTGTCCTGCGCCGCAACCAAGCTGTAGAGTTGCTGGTGCAATTCGCCATGCATCGCGCTGGTGTGCGCAGTGATGGTTCCAGTCACCCGCACGTAGCGGGGAAGCGTGTCGTTTGCCTTTTTCATATCTTGATAGTCTTTTAAGTTTGCGCCAATAGCGACGCCGAATGTTTGCTTTTGCAAAAGGTGTCCGTCGAACATCGTTTTCTCAGGTCCGATTACAAAGACAGTGTAAAAATACACTTTTTCGTGCATCAAACCAAAATATAGACACAAAAATTGCTCATTTCTTCAATTTTTTTATGTTTTTAATGCAGCGGCGAACTATTCGCCACGACTATATACTTATGTTTGTGACTCGGCAAACTATTCGCCACGACTATACACTTATGTTTATGATGCGGCGAACTATTCGCCACGACTATACACTTATGTTTATGATGCGGCAAACTATTCGCCGCGACTATACACTTATGTTTGTGACGCGGCGAACTATTCGCCACGACTATATATTTATGTTTATGATGCGGCAAACTATTCTCCGACAATCTTATGGTGCAAGCCACACGAGAAATGGTAGGGGCGGCGCCTGTGTGCCCGCCCGAACGTCCGCGCAGCGGCGTTTCCATGCATAAAAGGCACGTCCCCACCCGCAAAGGAGACGTTTCCATCTGCAAAGGGCGCGTTCCCACCCGTAAAGGAGCCGTTTCCATGCATAAAGAGCACGTCCCCACCCACAAAGAAAGCATTTCTATTCATAAACGATGTATACTCATATCAAAATATGTTTGTGCATTTGCCGATGGATGCGCCCTCATGGGGCGACGCGGGCGGGCACACAGGCACCGCCCCTACCAACCTCCATCAAACCCCTCTACCACGCAATCTTCCTTGATTTTGTGCATCGGCGAGCACCTCGCCGGCAATCTTGTAACACGAGCCATACGAGAAATGGTAGGGGCAGCGCCTGTGTGCCCGCCCGAACGTCCGCACAGCGGCGTTTCCATCCATAAAGGGCACGTCCCCATCCACAAAAGCGGCGTTTCTATCTGCCATCAACACCTTATGTAATAGGTCGACGTGGCGTCTGCATCCTCCGCCACCTTATTATATATATAAATCATGCACGCGCGCATTGTCCATCATGCGGCATCATGCGGCAACGCTGTGTTTTCCATGGTGTGATACTTTTCAGCCGCGCCATTGCATGTGTTTCATGGCATGACCGCCCCAGACTGCCTCGCCAACGTGGCGGAAACCGAGGCGACGATAGAGCCGCTCGGCCGCAGGGTTGCCCGTGTCGACCAACAGGCCCACGGGCAATTGCAACGCGCACGCTTGCCGTTGCACGGCTTGCAGCAGCTGTGTGGCGATGCCGCGACCTTGACAGGCGGGCAGCACAGCCAAGCTATCCACATAGAATTCGCCTGCCTGCGTCTCGTCGGGCATGCAGGAATGGTCGCGTCCAAAAGCTCGCCGGGCACCATCGATAAAGGCTTGGCGCAGGCCGTGGAGCCTACTGCCCTCGTAGGCCACGCAGCACCCCACGACCGTTTGCCGATGCAGGGCCACCCAGGTGTTGCGAAACGAATATTGAGTGTTGGGAAGGACGACCAATGTGTGCATGAGCCGGCGGAAATCGTCGAGCGTCTGGCCCGAGCCAACGAACGACAGACAGCATTCGTCGGTCATGGCTTGCATGATGAGCTGTGCAATGACGGCTGCCTGCGAGGGCTGTGCGTGGGCAATCGTAATTTGGTTTTGTTGCATGCGAGAAAGGTGTTAACGAGTGAGCGAGAATTTGATGCTCAGCCCAAAGTCGTGGGTCGACATGGGATAGCTGCTGCCACTGAGCAAGGGTGTGTTGTTTTGAAAATCATAAAAAAACGTCATGGTGAGCATGCGCGAGAGGGTGTAGCTGGCCATGAAATTGAAGCGCAAGGCCGTGGTTCCGCTGCTGGCATTGGTGATTTGTGTGGCAATGTCGCGCAACAGCGAGGCTTGTCGTCGATAGCTCATGTCGAGGCTGAGGTTGAGGTCGCGGTTGACCTCGCGCGATGGTTCATTCGACGGAGCCGATGAAGTGGCCTTCGCTATCGTGGTGCGACGGCTTTTCGCCGGACGACGTTTGCCTATGCCCAGCAGGTTGAAATCGTTGATGCGATAGCCAACGCCCACCACCCAGTCCTTGCTCTGCGCCTCGTTGAGCTGAATGCTCGTGAGGCTAAGGTTAATGCTGCGCACGGTGCGATATTCGAGCTTGGCCGTCAGCCCGCTTTCAAACATCATGTCGATGCCGATGAGTGGCGAAAAGGATTCGTTGAGGCTCACCATCGCCACGTTGAAGCGGCCACTCGGAATGAGGTTTCCTGTGGCGACATCGGCCACGAAGCCCATGCCACGCTCTGCCGCCCAATAGTTGCTGAACGAGGAGTAGGAGCCAACGGAGTAGATGCTGCGATAAGCATGATTGATGTCGAAGCGTTTAAATCGCTCGTTGAACCACGGCAGTCGTGCCAAACCTGCATAGCGCAGAGTCCAGTTGGGCAAGAGATGTGCCAAGGTGGGAAAGAGGTTCAGATGCGCGTCGCCCATGTGGGTGTAGGCCGAGAGGAATGCCGGCACCATGACATCGGCGCTGTAACGATTGACGGTTCCGTTGGCCGGGTTGAAAAGCAGGCCAGCCATGGGCGAACCGGCCGGATAGTGCAGACCTTGATAGCGTTCTTCAATGCGGCTGCGATAGGCATCCAACAAATTGCAGAATCTTGCAAAGGATGCGCTCTGATAACCGCTGCGGGCGTTGCCGATGCCTTCGAAAGCGCCTCGCAGCGAGAGGGTTGTCATGGAAAACGTGCCACTCTCGAAGGTGGGCTTGTCGGCATACATATATTGAATGCTTTGCGCGCGTGTGGTGTTGCGGGCGGCATTGAGATCGATTTTCATATCGCGGAAAGGCTCTATCACAGCGCGCACTTGCAGGTCTTCGGTGCGTTGTGTGGTAGCGGGCGTGGCAATCGCCGGGTTGAGGAGCAGCCATTGCCTATCTAACGCTTTATCGATGTAGCCGTTGCCGGTCAGTCCCAAGGCAAAATCTAAGCCCGGCGCCAACAATCCTTTGTCGCGCCGTTGACCAAAAGCATCGCCGATGGTGGGCATGAAGCCAGGCAAGGTCATCGCGTATTGTTCCCGATAGCTGAAGTTGATGCTGCGCACCATCATCAGCACGCGCGCCAAAGCCAAAGACGATTGATAGCCTTTTGTGGGCTCAAATGGCGCAGTTTCGTGCACAATCAGCATGAGTTTCTGCACCGAATCCACCTTGTTTGTCACTCGGAGTCGATTTTCATCGAGCAACTTATACTTCAACGGATAGAGGCGTCCATCTTCGGTGCGCGCCACAATGCGTAAACGCTTGCTGCGCAAATGATGCGTGACGACGGGCAAGGTGTCGGGCTTGAGCACTATTTCTTGCGCGAACTCTCGTTGCTGTCGCCCGTCGCTGCCAGCGGGATAGGATGCGTTTTGCACAGTGTTTCGCTGCGACGAATGCCGATTGTCCTCGCGCAGCTGGTTGAAACGTTCGTTGGCTTTGCGCAAAAACGGAATGTGGTTGTAGAGCCGTTCGAGATTAAACAAACCGTTGAACGTCAGGCTGCGGTTGTTGGTGATGATGTTGCCCAAGCTCTGATGCGCCGCAGTCTCCGTGCCGCGCACCCACGAATAAGTGGCATGATATTGCCCCTGCAGGCTGGTCCAATCGAAAATGGGGATGAGATGGAGCGGCACTTGATAGGAGAGTGTGAAAGCTTGCTGATAATCCAAGGGTGTCCCGAGATGCCTGATGCTCGTCCACACCGAATCTTTCCACGCCTTGTAGCGGTCGGCGTAAAGCGCCTTATTAATGGGTGTGTAGGGCTCTTCAATCTGCGCGCGTGTGGCACTTTGGAAATTCAAATGCAAGTTGCGTGTCAAATCCCAGCGAAGCGCAAAGTCACGATTCCACAAGAACTGCTCATTAAAGGTCACTGGCAATGGCGACGCTGTGGGCGCATCGATATTTCGCTCTTGATACTCATAATAATTGCGCGTGAGTTCGGTGTTGAATGCAAGATTTTGGGGTAACCAATTCAAGCCAAAGCGGCGGACAATATCCAGCCAACGCGAAGCATTGCGCAAGTGCTTAAAAGGCTCCCACGGCTGATAGACGGGCGACCAGGCATAGCTCATGGCCCCTCGCCAGCTGTCCTCGTTCTCATAAACGGTGGTTTCTCCGCGCGTATGGCGATGGGCATGACTATAAGAGAACGAGAAATTGGCCGGATCATAGGGCATCGGTGCGCGTGAACTCTGAATGCCTACCCGCGCATTGGCCACCGAGAAATGGGTCTGCACATGCTTCGTCACCGCAATGTCCTCAAGCATTTGGCGTTCCTGGGGTGTACCCGTTTGCAAAGCATCGCGCAGCAACACATCGGTGTCAAGGGGATTATAGCGCGGCTTGCTCGATTCATTCGTGCGTGAATAATAAAATGGGATGGTGACATGGGCTTTGCGAGGGAAGAACTTTCCCAACTCCAAACTGGTGGTGAGACTATAGGCCGAAACGGCATTCTCTGTGCGTTCGCTCACCGTGCTCTCCAATCCGCCGAAGCCATCGCTCACATAGCGTCCTTGCAGATTGACGGAGCCGAGATCGGAAAGCTGCATGTTCAGATTGCCATTGGCTGCCCAGCCACCTTTTTGATTATAGTCTTTCAAGCGCAACTCGTTCACCCACACCTCGCCGCTCTTGCTACCTGTCGACAGATTGCGCACACCGATCATGATCGTTCGCACCTCGCCCAACGACGGATTGCCCATGATGGTTCTTAAATTGGCGGGATGCTCAGCATCATAATCCGAATAGGCGCTGGTAAATGAAGCTAAGCCCTGCGCCTTGGCGATGTTGCGTTGGCGCTTCAAATCGGTGAATACCGACAAGGGGATGTCGAGCATGTTTTCTATCGGCCACACCGCTTGCCGATCAGCGGGCACATTTAAATGGTAACGCCCTGCAGGCGTCAGACGCAAGGGTATTTGATATTCGTAATAGTTGTTACGATAGTCAGAACCCAACCGTATGAAAACAGCCAGCTCATTATCGGTCAGCGCGGTGGCATTTTGTGCAAAGGCGTTGGCATGCACAAACATCTCCAAGCGCTTGTAACGACGCAAATCGAGTGTGGTGTTTTTGTAAACGGCCTTCGATTCGCCATGGCTCAAATGGTCGACAACCATATTCAACGCGGCTTCATTGCTTTCGATCAGTTGCGCTTGCGTAGGATCCTGCTCACGATTGATGCCCGGCGGAATGACATAATTCACGGGCGTTTTCTCGGCATTCTCCTCAACACTGACAGTGCTCACCGCCAATGTCCCCGTTCCTGCACTGGCATCAAGGTTGTGTTCATAGACTCGCCAATCACCCCGCACAAGGTCTAAGCTGCCAAAACGCAAGACAATGGGATGCTGAAAGCGCGTGAGGAACAAGCGCATGAAACGAATACTGGTGAAATCGGAGATGCCTCCCACGCGACGCTCATAATCGCTTAGCGGAATACGAAACTGATACCAAGTCACCGTCTCGGTCTGCCCGTTGCGCAACCGCACATTAGCCTCGCGCTTATCCACAATATGATTGCTTCCCACCACCATATCGTTGGGGCGCAACGAAACATGGTATTGATAATAGCGTTCGTATTCATTCAGCGTGTAGTCTTGGTTGATATCCTCCACATCGGGCGTGGCCTTATAGGCGTTATCGTAGCGCGTGTTAGCCGATTCGTTGTCGGGCGAATTACCTTGTGGATTGTTGATATACTTATAGCGGCGCAAAATATCGGCACGCATCTGGTCATAATCGTCCCCGCGGAAGTAATGATAGTTGTCGTTAGCGGGGTCGTGCTGAATGGCGTTCCACACATCGGCACGCACAATGCTTTGCGCTGTCGTTAAAAAGTTTTGGTAAGAAGGGAAACGACGCTCCTCATCATCGTTCAGACCATTGAGCCCTACATCCTGCAACGCACGCGCACCGGGCGACGTAGCAAAGGCATAGTTGATAGTTGTAGACGTGGGAATCTTGCCCCATTGCGAGGTGGTAAACTGCTGCGAGCCATCAACGGGCAAACCACTCTCATAGAATTTCCGCCCATCGTGGAGCACATCTTCAGAAACTTCGCCCAAATTGAAATACAAATCGCCGCCATAGGTGTTGGCATTGCTTTGCGTGCGCGAATAAATGAAAGGGTCTAACAGCCAAAACTCCAAATAGGCTATGTTGGCACGTTCGAAATCATTGGTATCAAGTTTCCTCATCATACCTCCCCAATGTTGCTGCGGATTGGGCAGCGTGCCATCGGCATTCAGCCCGGGATTGAAGTTATAAGGACCGCGCTCCTCTGGATAATAGGCCACGTTGAGCACGTTCAGTGTCGAGAGCGTGCCGTTGTAATTGCTCACATCGCGTTTGGGATAGAGCTCGCGCGTGGATATTTCGCGCACATAATGATTGGAGAGCTGATCGAGGTCACCGCGAATATGTGCCGGTGTGAGCGAGCTGCTGCGCCGCGTAAATAGCGGGTCGATGGTGTACCATGCCATTTGCGAGCGGTTAAATCCGCTACTCAACGTCGTTTTGTCCGTGCTCTCGGGAAACATTGCCGGCACACTCGATAACATCCATGAGGTAGGTGTGGAGACATCTATCTTGCTGGCTGCGCTTTCAAAGTCGTCAAGATAGGATGCATTGTCTTGCGTATCGTGGTTACTGCCCGCAAGAAGCTGTGCAAACTCACCCGTAAATCGCAGATAAGAGGGCTGCGTGACATGTAAGAAAGGCAATTTATTGAGCATATCGGTAAGCCACTGACTCTCTTTCTTCCAATTCAGATTCAAGCCCCAAAGCGTGTTGTTCAGCGGCTCTTCTCCCATCACAACTTTGTTCATCAAGGGCTGCTCGGAGAGATGTTGAAAGGTTCCGCTGATCTGAAGGTCATGCGAAAAGTTGTATTCCCAATTCAAACCAAACATGGTTTTGCGCTGCATGCCATAATTATTGTTGCTTTCAAGCGACACATTCACCGGCGTTCCGGCATTCAAAATGCTTTGGTTTAGGATGGTCACTTCGCCTGCATTATAGTCTACACTATAATCTATGCCTTCTGTCAATTGCACGCCTCCCGCTGTAACCAGCACTGAACCTTGCGGAATGTTATAAGCGCCTAAAGCAATAACATTGTCTGAAGAGCCGCGGAATTGTCCCACCAAATGATATTTATTCTTCTCGGCCATCTGCTTGGCCGCCGTCTTTGTGCGATGATAAAGCTCGGTAAAAGCATAACCTTGTGCCACAGCAATACTCACACTACGCGATGTAAGTGCAGCTAAAAGATCGGCTCCAAAAGGTTCGGGTGATGGGAAATAAACTCGTCCATTGCTCACGGTATAGCCTTCAACATAGTCGAAATAGCCATTGCTATTGGGCCGATTGTTGTTGTCTAATCGATCGGCTCCCAAGAGCTTTACCAACGGTTTTGTGCGCACTTGCGGTTCGGGAATATAGTTTAAGTCTACGCCATCGGTGTTGCTTTGGTACTTCACATCCAAACGGAAACGCTCGCGTTCCACCCGATCGCCCAAGTGATAGACGTTTTTCATCATCAAGTTCCAGTTGCCTTGCGAGGGATTATTATCCGTGTTCTTCAACGCTTTCACAAACAACGCCTCGTTGACATTGGTTCTGTCACCGGCAAACTCACCCACTTGATAGGTCACACCGCCATAGGTATAGGAATAGGCCACGGCCACAACCTGATCGGTATTGATACCCACATTGAGGCTCACGTAGCCCAAAGCCTGATTAACGCTGTATTCAGCGCTACTGAGCAACCGCGCATTCTCCAACTTTTCGTAATCAACACCGCCCACCAAACCCGCACCATCGAGCACCGAAGAAGTTTGATTGACGTTGCGCGCCGCAGCATAGGTAGTGCTCATGGCCGCATATTCGGTGTTAGCTTGATTGGCCGGAACAGGCATGCCCGACACCGACCAAAGCGAAGGGCGCAACAAAGTCACTGGCTCTCCCAAATCGGTTAAGGCAACAATGTTGCGCGTGTTGGTCGTGGTTCCCGTGTTGTTGGTCACCCAAATCTCCACACGATTGATTTGCACGCCGGTCATCAGATTAGGCAACTTCGACATGCCTTCAGCATAATGGCTGCGGAAATAATGAGAAAGGAAGAAATGGCGGTTCTCTTCGTAATCAGAAACGTCAATATCGAAGGGCGTTAATTGCACACGTCCCCGCGTTGAAACGCTTTTGGTGGAACTCTTTTTCTGCGAGGCCACGAGTTGCATCTTTAATTTCCCGAACTGCAAATCGGTGCGCAGACCAAACAAAGACATGGCGCCACTGGCGAGCGAGGAGTTGCTGGGAAACGACACATTGCCCGCCTCGACCAGCTTAATGATTTCATCGTCTTTGCCTTCGTATTTGAGTTTCAGGTTTTGTGCATCGAAATCAAACGTCGCATCGGTGTTATAATTCAGGTTCATGTTCACCTTGTCGCCCACCTTTCCATTCACATTGAGGTTGATTTTCTCATCGAAATTCATCGTGGTTGTGCGACGACGATTGAACGTAAGTGCTGGATTTTCCAAATTTTGATGCGTGAACCCCATGCGCAATTCAGCTGTGCCTTGCGTGCGAATCCGCACACCACCAGGACCAAAAATCTTCTCGGCCGGCCCTAAATCAAAGTGCATATCGCTGAAATCAAACTTATCTTTCCCTTTGCGCACAAAGATTTCAGCATTCTTTTTCCGAAAGAAGGCACTCCATTGCAGATGATCGCGCCACCGCAGATATTCGTCTTGCGTCATCATCAGGGGTGCCCCTAAATAGGTTCCACCTAATTTTTGCCCAAAGATATAGCGCTGAAGCGTGTCGTTAAACGTCACTTGTGGACGCAAATCAATGGGCGTCTGCAAATCCAAACTGCTGCTATCTAAATCGCTCCAGTCGATGGGTTGCGTGCGTTGAATGCGCCAACGCGGCTTCACCTTTTGGGGAACAACAAGCGTATCGTGCCGCGGAACAGCCTGTTTTTGTGCATCACGGATTTGCAACGGAAAGGAAATGCCGAAAGCATCGCTAATGACAACCAGCATTAGCAGCCCCAAAAGCAGAAATGTCCTTTGTTGTTTCAAATCCGTTTACCGTGCACTATTTTAATTGTTTCAACGCCGCTTTAACCACCTGTTCAACAGGCATATCGGGTTGTTTTTCTAAAATGGCCACCACAACTTTGGCCGTTGGCGCAGGCGAGAAACCCAACATGGTGAGCGCAGAGACGGCCTCGTCGCGCACTTCACTATTAACCGAAGAGGCCGAACTGCCGCTCGCCACATGCAATTCGTCGGCAATGCCGCTGGCCATGATTTTATCTTTCAAATCGACAATGATGCGTTGCGCCGTCTTCAGACCGATGCCTTTCACCGATTTAATCAGGCGTTCATCGCCATTGGCTATGGCATTGCAGAGTTCTGCAGGGCTCATCGACGAGAGCATCATACGTGCCGTGTTGGCACCCACTCCCGAAACGGTGATGAGCAGCCGATAGAGTGCACGTTCTTGCTTGGCCACAAAGCCATAGAGCGTGAAGCTGTCATCACGACCACCTGCCGAAAGCACCTCGTGCACATAGAGCTTTACTTGGCGCTTGCCCTGTAAAGCCGTGTAAGTGGTGAGCGAAATGTTGAGTGCATAGCCCACGCCGGCCGCCTCAACCACAGCCAAAGCGGGGGTGAGCTCGGCCAATTCTCCTTTGATGTATTCAATCATTGTTTCTTCTTTTTCGTTTCTACACTTTTAAAACGGGCGCCCAACCGATTTATTGCCAGCGCTCTTGTAGTGCAAAATTATAGGTTTCTATCGAATATGCGGCGGCAAAACAAGGTTAAATAACAATAATTCCCGCCGCGCATGCGCCACGCTTATGGGCTAAAACACTATCTTTGCGCCCAACATTCAAATTGTATTGAGGAAATGATGCAGAAAAAAACATTCGCAAAAGGCCTGTTCACGGCCTGCACAACACTGGCCATGGTGGCTGTCATGATGAGCGCCATGCCCGCCGAAGAGGTGATGAGTAGAGAAAACGGCGTGACCATCGTCAACACCACCTCGTTGAGTCAAGCGGTGAAAGGCTTCAAAGGTGCCACGCCCGTGAAAATTTATATCGAAAAAAACAAGATTCTAAAGATTGAGACATTGCCCAATCAAGAAACGCCAAAATACTTTAACAAGGCGAAAACCTTGCTCGAGAAATTTGCCGGCATGCGCGTTGCCAAAGCTGCAAAGGCCGATGTCGACGGCGTTACGGGTGCCACATTCTCGTCGAAAGCCTTGAAAAAGAATGTGCAATTAGGCTTAGAATACTACCAAAAGCACAAATAGGCGAAACCGCAGGGCGTACTCATTCGTTTTTAATAAAAACAAGCGAAACCGCAGGGCGTTCTCATTCGTTTTCAATAAAAACAAGCGAAACCACAGGGCGTTCTCATTCGTTTTCAACAAAAACAAGCGAAACCACAGGGCGTTCTCGCCTATTTTTGATAAAAACAAGCGAAACCACAGGGGGGTCTCAGCCATTTTTGATAAAAACAAGCGAGATACCGGGGGTGTTTCATCATCGTTCATGAGATGGTGAGCAAAGCCGCTTCACGCAGCAACGCCCAACCCAAAATAACGGAATGCAGGCCGTCTTTTGAGCCAAAATGAGGTCTTAAAGGCCCATCTTCCATAAAAAACAAGCCAAGAGGAGCCAAAAAGCCCCTCTTTTTTATATCTTTGTGGCATGCAACATCCACGATTACATGATATGCAACATTGGAAAGTTCTTTTAATGGCTTGTTTTTTCCCCGCAATACCCCTGCTGGCGCAACGCAAAATGGTGCGCAAAAAGAAGCCCAACGTTACGAAGACCATCGACAGCATAGCCGTCAAACGACTCACGCCCACCATGCAATGGGGCGCCACAGACATTGTGACGCAACAGCAAATGAACAAGGGGTTGGTCACCAATTCGCTCAATGCACTGAGCGGACAGGCAGCGGGCGTGAACATTGCAACCGGCGAAGACCGCATGGCACAGCTCAACAGTGTGCGTGTGCGCGGCACCACTTCGCTCACAGGCGGCAACAATCCGCTGGTCATCATCGACGGCATGTACAGCGATTTGGCTACGCTCGCCACCATTTATCCGGCCGACATTGAGCGTTTTGCCATCTTGAAAAATGCCACCGAGACGTCGAAATACGGTTCACGTGGGGCTTCGGGCGTCATCGAAGTAACCACCAAGAAGGGCAGCAACAGCCCTTTCCGTCTGAGCTACGATGGCACCATCGGATTTGAAACGAGCCACAAAACCATCCCGATGCTTTCGGCCGGCGATTATGTGGCGACGGCCAACGCCCTCCATCTGCCGGTGGTCAACGGGGGCTATGACACCAACTTCCAGAAAGCGCTGTTGCGAACGGGCTTCGTACAAAATCATCATGTGGCGTTTAGTGGCGGCAACGAGCAAAGCAACTATCGTGCTTCCATCGGCGTGATGGAACACAAAATGGTGGTGAAAGTGAATGCTACGAAAAATTTCACAGCCAAATTCGACCTCTTTCAAAAGGCTTTCAACAATCTGTTGAACATCGAATTTGGCGTATTTGGCTCATCGCAAAAAAATCATTTTATCTTAGACCCGCAGAAACTTTTTTATAGTGCGGCGGCGCAAAACCCCACCTTCCCCGACCACCAAAATGCGCAAGGCGGATGGGATCGCAACGCAACAGCCAGCCAACTCACCTCGCCGTTGGCCGTGCTGCTGGAACAATACGACAACAAAGCGCTCAACTTCAACACCCACATGGGGCTCGACTTCAGCCTCACGCCCACGCTGCAAATGAAAGTTTTCGGCAGCTACAGCTTCAGTTCGATGGAAGATGCCATATTTCATCCCACTTTCATTTGGGCACAAGGGCAAGCCAATCGGTTGGAACACAAGTCCGAAGAATGGGTGGGAAATGCCACTCTGACCTACCGCCGCCAATGGCAAGCCCACGATTTAAAGCTGACCGCCATGGCCGAATATCTGAAAGAGCGTCACGAACGCTTTTGGACGATGGTGAAAGGGTTTACCAACAACCATTTTGGCTATTATAATTTGGCCGCCGGCTCGCTGCGCCCTTACGGCGGAACTGGTTCCGACTTCAACGACCCCACACAGGTTTCAGTGTTGGGAAGTGCGGTTTATAGCCTGTTGCAACGCTACACATTAGAAGCCAATCTGCGCGCCGATGGCAGCAGCCTCTTTGGCCAGCACAACAAATGGGGGCTGTTTCCGTCGGTCTCAACCACGTGGAATGTCGACAAAGAACCTTTCTTCGCTACGCTCTTCCCCACCCTCAGCCTTTGGAAAATGCGCATGGGCTATGGCACAAGCGGCAATCAGGCGAGCATCGAGTCCTATTATTCGCTCAACCTGGTGCGCCCAACAGGCATCATCAGCTATCAAGGTTTGCCCAAAACGGTATTGGGCCTCTACCGCAACACCAATCCCGATTTGAAATGGGAGACGCGCAGCACCTTCAACATGGGCATGGACATGGGCTTTTGGATGAATCGGCTCATCGTGAAAGCCGAATTCTATTACAGCACCACGCGCAACATGCTCTACCTTTATGATGTGCCCGTGCCGCCCTTTACCTTCGATAAATTCTTGGCCAACTTGGGCAAAATCCGAAATAGTGGCTTTGAGTTTGGGCTTGGCATCACACCCCTTCAGAAAAAAGACTTAGAACTCAACATCAACATGAACATCGCCTTTCAGCACAATCGTCTGCTGGCTTTGTCGGGCAATTACAAAGGAAGAATGCTCTCGGCCGCCGACATCACGCCCATTGGAAAACTCAATGGTGCCGGTTTTCATGGCGGCGACAACAACATTGTCTACCAAATCGTGGGGCAACCCCTGGGTGTTTTCTATCTGCCCCATTGCAAAGGTTTAGTGCAAAATGCCGACGGAAGCTATCGTTATGACATCGAAGACCTCGACCACAACGGCACCATCAATCTTGAAGATGGCGGCGACCGCTACATTGCCGGTCAGGCTATGCCCAAATGCACCATGGGTTCGAACATCAGTCTGCGTTTTAAGAACCTCGATGTCTCCCTACAAATCAATGGTGCTTTCGGCCATAAAATTTATAATGGGACGGCACTCACCTACATGAATATGACCAGTTTCCCTGATTATAACGTCATGGCCAAGGCTCCGGCACAAAACATTCACGACCAAATTGCAACCGATTATTGGTTGGAACGTGGCGACTATCTCAATCTCGATTACATCACCGTGGGCTGGAACATTCCGATACGTTCTAAGGTTATCAGTGCCTTGCGTGTGGCATGTGCCATCAACAATTTGGCCACACTCACCGCTTACCATGGCTTAACGCCCATGATTAATAACTATGTCGTAGACGGAACCTTAGGCATTGACGACAAACGTTCCTATCCACCCTATCGTTCCTATTCATTAGGCATCAGCATTCAATTTTAAAGACAATGAGAAAAATCATCCTTATGCTACTCCGTCACAGCATGCCTGGCTTGCTTTTATGCCTGACCGCATGCTTAAACGAAACACCACACGACCAAATAGCAGAGACCGAAGCCTATACCAACGCCACCGATCTCTATCTAAACACCATCGGTAATCTGTATTTGCAGATTGGAAGCAACCAAGAAAGCCAAGGCTTGCAAGGCACTTATCGTGGCGTTTACGACTTCAACACCTTCACCACCGACGAGGCTATGATTCCCATTCGTGGTGGCGACTGGTATGATGGCGGCTTTTGGCAGCGACTTTATCTGCACACCTGGACGCCAGCCGATGAAGCGTTGTACAACACTTGGAAATATCTTTATAAGGCCGTGGGGCTTTCTAATCATGCCTTAGCTACCATCACGCGCCACAAAGACTTGCTCACACCAGCGCAATATGACGAATATGTGGCTGAAGCACGCGGTCTGCGAGCCTTGTTCTATTTCTACATCATGGACATGTGGGGCAACATTCCGCTCAACATGAACGACGGAACTGAGTCCAACAACGCCCTACAAACACCGCGAAAGGAAGTGGCTGAGACGCTGATTCGCGAGCTACAAGCCGCTGTGCCCTATCTTTCGCCCGCCCATAGCAACTTGCAAGGCAGTAATTATGGACGTTTCACGCAGCCCGTAGCCTATTTCTTGCTCTGCAAAATCCTGCTCAACAATCAGGTGTACATGGGGCCGGGCACACATCTTTTCACAGTCGACGGCGTGCAAATGAATGCTTTTGAGGCTTGCATTGCCTATTGCCAAAAGATTACAGCGGCAGGCTATACGCTCTCGGCTGACTACAAACAAAACTTTGCTGTGCACAATGAAACTTCGAATGAGAACATCTTCACCATCCCGATGGACAAGCACCTCTACGCCAACGAATATCAATACTTCTTCCGCAGCCGCCACTATCGCCACGGCGACGCATTGGGCATGGCCTCCGAAAATGGCACCTGCGCCACGGTCGCTACAGTCAATGCTTATGGTTATGGCACCCCGAATGAGGACAAACGCTTTGCCATGAACTTCTATAGCGGCACAGTGCGCGTGGATGGTCAGGTCGTTCGCCTCAGCAACGGCCAACCTTTGGTTTACGAACCTTTGGCTGCCCGCATCTCACTCACAGGAAGTCCATACGAGAAAACAGCCGGCGCACGCATGGCAAAATATGAGGTCGACCGCACGGCCTATAGCGATGGCAGGCTCATCGACAACGACATCGTGCTGTTTCGCTATGCCGATGTGCTACTGATGCAGGCCGAAGCCTTGGTGAGAAACGGACAGAATGGCGATGCAGAGATGAATTTGGTGCGTCAACGTGTGGGCATGCCGCCGCGTCAAGCCACCTTAGACAACCTGCTGCAAGAACGACTTTTAGAATTGATGTGGGAAGGATGGCGCCGCAACGACCTCGTTCGCTTTGGAAAATTCCAACAAGCCTATGACTTCCGTTTGCCCATTGCGGGCGAGAGTACAGGCTTCACCTGCCTGTTTCCCATTCCGAAGAATGCCATCAAACTGAGCCCTACACCCCTGCAACAAAATCCAGGTTATCACTAATGATTCACGTCAACGGAAGCATCCAACGCTATCCGCTGCTGCGCATCACACTTGCCTTGGGCTTAGGCATTGCGATTGAGACGCAGCTTCTATCCCAAGTTACTCCCTGGGCGTGGATAGGGTTTATGGTTGTGAGCATGCTATTGGCACGCCTACTGCGACACGAGCTTGCAAAAAGCAGTTGCCTTTTATGGGCAACCATAGCTTTAGGAGGCTTTTTGGCGCGAACGAGCAGGGCGCAAAACCTGCCCACATTGCCACAAGGTGAGAGCCATTTCGAAGCGGTCATAACCGACACTCCCATTCAAAAAGGAAAAACTTGGCGATGCGACATTCGCATCATGCGACTCAACAACCATTCGCTGCGACACCCATTGCTGCTGAAGGCTTCCATTCTCAATTCTCCACAACGCGACATGCACTTAGCCATTGGTCAGGGACTCGTAGCAGATGCCATGCTCGAACCTCTCAGAAACACGCCGCAACAGCTGCATTTCAACTATGCGTTGTGGCTGAAACGGCAAGGCTATGTGGGCGAAACTTTTATCCCCTATTGGCAACTGCGCACACAAAAGCTACCACTTTCCTTACCTTTTTGGCAGAGATTGCAGCTAAAACTGCACTGCATTAGAGCGAAAATGCTATGCTATTTGCACGGCCTTGCACCCAACACGATGGAGAACGCCCTTATCACGGCTTTGATTTTGGGTGAGAAGCGCGCCCTACCCCGCGCCCTCAAAGACGATTTCAACATGGCAGGAGCCAGCCACATCCTGGCACTCTCGGGACTCCATCTCGGCATTATCTTTAGCTTGCTCACACGCATTTTTCGTCGGAGCACCATCGCGCTCACTCTCGCTATCATTGCACTGTGGGCATTTACCTTCCTCATTGGTCTGCCCATCTCGGCCGTTCGCAGCGCCATCATGCTCAGCATGTATTGCATCACCTTCATGTTGCAACGCGAAGACAAACCGTTTAACGCCCTGGCCCTGTCGGCTTGCATCATTCTCATGGCCAATCCTGTCGCTTTGTTTGATGCAGGATTTCAGCTTTCGTTCATGGCCGTGCTGGGCATTACCATTGTCTATCGCCCATTATCGAACAGCTGGAAGCCCCAACTACGCCCTTTGCGCTGGGCGTGGGAACTCACCTGCGTGTCGCTCGCCGCACAATTATTCACCTTTCCTTTAGTGCTCTACTATTTTGGCCGCGTCTCTCCCTATTTTCTTTTGAGCAATTTTGTAGTCATCCCTGCCACCACAGGTTTGCTTTATCTCGCCATCGTGTTGCTCGTGTCAACCCCCATTCACGGCTTGCAACTGCTCGTTTATCACCTGATGCTGCAAATAGCGCAAGGCATGACGGCCGGTGTGCGCGGCATCGTGCAGCTTCCCGGTGCGCAACTGCCCGCCATCTACACCACGCTGTCGCAAACTTTTTTGCTTTACGTGGCGCTCTTTGCACTCGTTGGCGCATGGTACAAGTTGCAAGCCAAGCGCGAAGATGCCGCCCTGCTGGCTTAACATCACATAATCGCATCCTAAAACAACCATTTGTCGGCAGTTTTTTATACCTTTGCACATGCAACTTATAAAGAAAGGATAAAGAAAATGAACACAAAAGAAATTCCCGTGTTGCTGTTAACGGGCTATTTAGGAAGTGGAAAAACAACCTTAGTGAACAGAATTCTGACCAACAAACGCGGCGTGAAGTTTGCCGTGATTGTAAACGATATTGGCGAAGTGAACATTGATGCCGACTTGATTGAGAAGGGAGGCATTGTCGATCAGAAAGACGACAGCTTGGTGGCCTTGCAAAATGGCTGCATTTGCTGCACGTTGAAAATGGACTTAGTGGAACAACTCTGCGACATCATGCGCATGAAGCGCTTCGATTATATCGTCATCGAGGCCAGCGGCGTTTGCGAACCCGCACCCATCGCACAAACCATCTGTTCGATTCCCACGATGGGACCGAAATACATCAAAGACGGTATCGCCCGCTTAGACAACATTGTGACCGTGGTGGATGCCCTGCGCATGAAAGATGAGTTTGCCATGGGCAACGACCTCATGCAGAAAAACATCGACGAAGAGGACATTGTCAACCTCATCATCCAGCAAATTGAGTTCTGCAACATGATTTTGCTCAATAAGGCTGCCGAAGTAGAACCCCACGAACTGCAACGCATCAAGCACATCATTCGCGCCCTGCAGCCCAAGGCCGACATCTTAGAATGTAATTACGGCGAGGTGGATTTAGACCTGCTCATTAACACCCACCGCTTCAATTTCGACGAAGTGGCTACATCGGCCGCATGGATTGACGCCATTGAACACCACCATGACGACGAGGAGGAAGAGGAAGAGCACCATCATCATCACGAACATGAGCACGAAGATGACCATGAACACGACGACGATGAGCACGAACACCATCATCACGAACACGAGCACCATCATCATCACCACCATCACGACGGCGGCGAAGTGGAGGAATATGGTATCGGCACCTTTGTTTATTATCGCCGCAAGCCTTTCGACTTGGTCAACTTCGACCGCTTCATTGCCGAGCATTGGCCCCACGAGGTCATTCGATGCAAAGGCATCTGCTGGTTTAAGGACGAGCCACAAACCTGCTACGTCTTCGAACAAGCGGGCAAACAAATGGGCTTGCGCAATGCCGGACAATGGTATGCCACCATGCCCGAGAAAGAACTCAAACCGCTTTTGGCCGCCAACGAAGGATTGCGAAAAGATTGGAACGAGACCTATGGCGACCGTATGCAAAAGCTCGTGTTCATTGGTCAGCACCTCGACCGCGAGAAAATCACAGCCTATTTAGACGAAATCCTCGTAGACTAACCCCGCCATGACGTTGCAACACATCAAACTCATGGCATTCGACGCCGACGACACCCTGTGGGATTGCCAATCGCATTTCGACCGCGTGGAGCAGAGTTTCTGCCAACTCCTGGCCGAATATGGCGACGCCCACACGCTGTCGACGGCGTTATTTGAAACCGAGAAACGCAACATGCCCACCCTTGGTTATGGCACAAAAGCCTTCACTTTGTCACTCATCGAAACGGCCATCGCTGTGTCCAACGGACGAGTGAGCGCGCGCATCATCGAAGAAGTGATGCAAATGGGACGCTCGCTGCTCACCTTTCCCACCACACCTCTGCCCAGTGTTGAAGACACACTCATAGCCCTCAACGCACGAGCCGACCGCGACAACTTCGAAATGATAGTCTTCACCAAAGGCGAATTGCAAGATCAGCTCAACAAATTCAAGCGCTCGGGACTGGCCAACTACTTCGACGACTGCTGCGTGGTGGCCGACAAAACCGAAGCCGAATACCGCCATCTCTGCGTGGAACGCGGCATCAAACCCTCACAACTCCTGATGATTGGCAACTCGTTTAAATCAGACATTGCACCCGTTTTGGCCATCGGTGCCCACGCCGTGCACGTGCCTTTCAGTGTGGCTTGGAAGATGGAACTGTCCGAAACCTTCGACCACGAACGCCTCACAACGATTGAAAACCTCAACGAACTGCTGTAATCAACATCAAACGCGTTGCCGTTTTATCAAGCAAGAAATAAAGTATCAGCACCAATAACTACACCTGCAGTTGTGCACTGCCGTTTGACAACGACAGGAACGTTATCCCCTCTATTCATCATCCTCCTTTTTGAGTTTTTCGCTTGCCTCCACTTTGTCATACACTTTCTTGCAAAGCGCCTTAAATCCTTTCAAATTAAAATAGTTTTTAGCTGCGATATACTCTCTGAATGACTCATGATTATAGAGCGCCTGACCCAAAAGCTCTGTCTCCTCAACACCAAATTTCTTGCAAAACAGATATTGGTAATAACACAAATAGGCCGCAACCTTATAGCATTCCTCCAACGTAAATTCTTCTGCCCAGTCAGGTGTACCTTCCTCGTCCTCGCCCATCATGTATTTGATATAAGTATTGATGAGCGAGATTATCTTTGCGTATTCTGCTTTTGCAGGTAGCTTTAGGAGACTTTTCAACAGCCCTTCCCTGATTTCCACATGCGGATGTTTCGTTTTTTTCTTGATGGCAAAGGTTTCCTTGAGAATATAGGATCTTACTACCGTTTCATATTGCACCAGCATATAATCAAGCAACAAACGATTGATTTCCTCATTCTTGTCGTAACCATATTTTTGCAACAAATCGGTAAGAAACCCAAAAGAATTGTTTTTCAGCCATGCAAAAGCTTTCCTACTGTCATGAAATATAAAATCGTTTTCATAATATGTTTCCTTGTTGAGGAGCCTATAATAAAGTTTCCCTCGCTTAAATAGCGTCGCATCATAATCTTCCTCGAATATGTCGGGCAGCCCTTTAATAGCTACGGCCGCGTCTATCGTCGGATAGGAGAAGATGTAATTGTAATGCGAAACATAGATGGTTTTATTCCAGAAATAGCTTGCTTCCGAACAGCAATTTTGATTCATAGAGAGCTCTTGCCTTTTGCGTTCAGCGGGATCACCATCCTTAAAAATAAAGCTGCGAAAACCTTGTTGCGTCAAGATAGAATTGTTTTGGGCAATATCTACACCATAATATTTCAAGATAGCCTTTCGGGCAGTCTCATCGTCCACCGGTTGATAGCCCCATTTTTTCAATGCCTCATGAATAAGTTCAATGGCAATATCGGTATATTCCACTTGGTCTTTGCGTGACATAACTTCGATGCCGTCCATCCCCACATCAGAGAGCTCCTCGTAATAAGCTCTGATTGGCTTCTCATAAACTTTCAGCAAGTTCTGCTTCTCGGGTGTAGCCGATAAAGATATCGGGGCGTGCGCTTTCTCACGCGCTTTTTTGCAACCGCTTGTTAGGCCAACGAGCAGCAGCAAGAGTAACAGGTCACGAATATGTTTCATCCGAAATAAAAGAAAATGTTTAATATACGCACAAAAATAAGCATTATATGGCAACATGCCAAATATTCCCTTTACTTTTATGCCCCTAAACAACATGCCCTAACATCATACACAATCCATCCAAACGGCATCAACCGGCCACGCGCAATCCACACCAACGACATCAACCGTCCACACGCAATCTGCCCAAACGACATCAACCGTTTCATGCGTAATCTGCTCAAACGAAACCGTAGGGGCGGCGCCTATGTGCCCGCCCGAACGTCCGCGTAGCGGCGTTTCCATGCCAAAAATACACACTTTATGCGCGGGGACGAACGATGGATGCGCCCTTGTGGGGCGACACGGGCGGGCACACAGGCACCGCCCCTACCACGCTCCGTAATATTTTTCCACGCATCCCACACAAACAAAATAACCATTTACACACACACACAAACGAAATCAACCATTCCACGCGCAATCCATCCAAACGAAACCGTAGGGGCGGTGCCTATGTGCCCGCCCGAACGTCCGCGCAGCGGCGTTTCCATACGAATGTTTTCATATACAAAACTACTATTCACCTCATATAAAATTTATCCTCATGCCACCGTCGAGGATTATCAAAAATATAATTTTGTATCATTTCATACTCCTGTGCATTACGGACAACACGATCCCAATAGCTACGCTGCCACAACCGCTCATCGAAAGGCTCTAAATTGTGCTGCTTCACACGTTTTATATATGCGTTGGTTGTCATCGTTTTAAACCATCTCACTATATCTGCCACAGATGCCCCATTATCCATTTTCAACAGCAAGCAATGAAAATGATTGGGCATCACAACCGACACACCACATTCTATATTGTTAAACTTATGTTCTAATTCAGCATACCAATAAGCTAACATTTCTCCCGCGGCATTCCGTATCATCTCTCCATCCACAATCTCCCCGAAACAATGATGATGACGGTGTGTACAAATAGTGATGAAATAGGCGCCACCCAATGTATAATCATAATTTTGCCAGCGCATACGGTGCCGTTGTGGGAAATGTCGATTAATCATACCAATTATTTCTATGTGCAATAATATAACAATCACGCAAGCTGATATACGTATATTTCGATATTTTTTTATCCTCAGTGAGTACGGTAACACATAGAAAAATTATATTTGAATTTGAAATGGTAGGGGCAACATCCGCATACAACATCCAAACGAAATCGTAGGGGCGGCGCCTGTGTGCCCGCCCGAACGTCGCGCAGCGGCGTTTCCATGCCAAAAAAGGTTTGTGTATCACGCATTGTGCGCGGGGAATGAACGACGAATGCGCCCTTGTGGGGCGACACGGGCGGGCACACAGGCGCCGCCCCTACCAAACTCCGTTATACATTTACACACAACACATCGGGGGCGGAAATGCATCGCGCACTCCCGCCCCCATTCTTAAAATAAAA